>WNEN01000064.1_pt1 | contig 17725 bp, 15 predicted proteins | sample 5399951 | NCBI WGS metagenome assembly WNEN01 (sample SAMN13153327, study PRJNA577476) | soil metagenome | isolation source: 20 cm grassland meadow soil 5 days after 1st rain plot 2 | place: USA:California | collected 2015-09-21
CTCGATGCGGAAACTGCGCGGCGCAGTCTGGCGATTCTTGTTGCCGAGATAGCGGAACCGCCAGGCGTCGCCCGCACGGTCCAACAGTTGTGTGTACTTGAGCGTGATCTTGCGAGTCTCACCGGGCGCGATCGGGAACACGCGCGCGCGAATCAGTCCCTGGCCCGCCAGCTCGATCAATGCGGGATCGCGCTTCTGGCGCACGATGGCTTCGTAGATCGAGCGCGCCTGCGTTGCATCCATCGCTTCGCCGCGCAGCTCCTGATCGCCCTGCCAGAGGGAATAGCTCGAAAAGACCGCCTCTCCCGGCAGGGGAAAGTGATACATCCCCTCGCCGAGCGTGGGACCGTTGTTGCGGAACCACTCTTCCACGGTCACCCGCGCCACCCGTCCGCTGATGCTGACCTGCACGGCGCTGCGAAGTCGCTCGACTGGTCCGGTGGGGTTGTGCGGGACGGGCCGAACTGGATCGATCCAGCCTTGGGCATTGAGTACGGACGCACAGGTGCCCAGGAGGGCGGCCACTCCCAGCATACGAAGGGACTGCATTGTGAGCTCCGGTAAGGGACGCCCTGAGAGACGGGCAGCGGCCGGAGCCTTGCACACTGCAGCGGCTAAGCGGCTAGGCGGCTAAGCGATTGCACATTGGTTAGGGCCGGATTCCACGATCTCGGCATCCGCCTCAGACAGGGCGACTAGGCCGAGGTTTGCTTCCTTTATTGTGCGGTATGCGTCGGGGAACGGCATTACGTGCCCAGCAATCCAGCGCAGGAATTCGCGCTCCTCCTGGATCCTCGCGACGGGATTTGTAGCGAGGATCACATCGAATCGGGAAGCCACCGCACGATCGGCGCGCCGCTCCGATTCGGACGCGTAGTGCGCGGGCAGCACGAGGAGCTCGCCCGACCAGGTCTGTCGCACCCGCTCGAGGCTGCGCCACAGAAGCTTGGCCCACGATTCGGTTTGGCCCGCGAGGTCCGGCCGGCCGATCGATTGCACAAACAGGAAATCGCCGGTGAGCGCGAGACCGTCGTCGGATACCAGCGAAATGCTGCCGAGCGTATGGCCTGGGACGTGCACGGCCCGAAGCGAGGCGCGCCCAAACGCGATTGTGTCGCCGTCGCTCAGGCGCTCGTATGTGAGTGTTCCGGGCGTCCGATCGTAGGGCGACACGGCGTCATCCGGATGAAGGAAGTAGGGCACTCCCCAATGCGCCGCCGCGGCTCGCGCGCCGCTCAGATAATCGGCATGGATGTGTGTGTCGACCACTGCCGCCGGTGTCGCGCGGAGCTCTTTGAGCAATGCGTCGTAGCGCTCCAGATGGCGGCCCGGATCGACCACCACGGCGTCGCCATCGCTCACGAGCACGTAACTCAGTGCCCCTTTTCCCACGCGATCGAACTGCACCACGTGCGCCAAGGAGGGTGTGGGCGACAGGTGCCGCGCCACGTACACCGTTTCCCACGCGGCCATCCCGCCGATGACCGAGTAGGCCTCGTAGCCGCGCTCGCGCAGGAACGCCGTCGCCTTCTTGCTGGAGTTGCCATGACCGCAAATGACGGCGATCGGCCGGGCGCGATCGAGATGGAGGTCGCCGACATCCGGCGCGGCAAAAAGCCTCGAGTTCGGGTGCGCATGGAAGTCGAGCTCAGCCCCGAATTCGATGTGGCCACGTTCGACCTTGTCGGGCGCACGAACATCCAACACCTGGAGCGCCTCGCCGCGATCCAGGCGCTCGGCAAGCTCCTGCGGAGGCATCTGGGGCAGGGACGAATCCGCCATCGCGGGTAGTGTCGTCGCGCTCAGGTAAAAACGCAACGGCCCCCATCACCTGAGGGCCGCGCGTCAGGAATCCTGCCTGCGGTTACTTGACGGGTAACGTGAGTCCAAACATCAGGCCGAACGTATTTGTCGGTGGCAGGCCGTACGTCGAGTTGTCGGGGAACATCGTGTAGTTCGCTTCGACGCGGCCGCCGACGTCGTGGGTAAGCGGGAATCGATAGCCCGAGGCCAGATTCAGACCGGTGCGTGTTGCCGCGTCGGCGCCCGTGCTCTTGATGTAGTTGAGATTCCCGCCCAGCGCCCCGTACCAGCCGCCGTGGACGGCCAGGTCGAGACGGAGCGAGAAATTGCCGGAGAAGTCCGTCTGTCCACCAGACTGGAAGCGGTGGATATCGACCGCCGGCTCGAGCGCGACCGTGTTGCCGATGGGGAATACGGCGAATACGGTCGGCGGCAGCGTGATCGCGCGTAGCTGGCCGGCGCCGGCTCCGAAGACATTCCCGAGCCCGCCACCGTAGCCGGGTACGGCCATCGCGGTCACGGACCCAACTCCGATCAAGTGCACGTCGGCATAACCGCCGGAGATACCGATGTGCGTCGTCCACTGGCGGCCCCCGCCAGGCGCATGCGCAGCGGAGCTGCGCGCGGTGCGGCCGTGGCTCGTCACTTTCGATACGCCGAACAACACCGAATACACGTCGACCGGCCCAGCATTCTCGGCCTTGCCGAACAACGCCACGCGACCCTCGAACCGCGCGTTCAGGCCCGCGGTGAGCGCAAAACGGTACCCGAGCCCGCCCTGGACGCCGAGCTGTGTTTCGTTGGCCAACCCATTGTTGTAGGCGAGCGAACCACCGGCGGCTGCGTACGCGTGTTTCGTCAAGGCATAATCACCGCGCACGCCGACGCTCAGGAGTGTGACCGTCGCGCCGGACGAGAACTGCGAGGCCGCAAAGTCTGTCTCGACGGCGAGCTTGTTCTTCCACGGGATGATTGCATAGAGTCCCGCCGCGGAAGGAAGCGCGTTTCCGAGATTGAACCCCGGAAAGCTGATGGCATCCGTCGGATCGCTGGCGCTGCCGGCATCGACGAGCCGGCTAAACCCGCCCTGAAAACCAAACTCGGTCTGCCAGGCCTTTTGCGCCTGTCCATGCGTCGCCACACCGGCAAGCAGCGCGAGCAAGAGGAAGGTTGTGCGCACGGGACCTCCAGAGAAAGAAGCGGCGGCAAAAAGGCGCCCCAATATTGGAGTTACGAGTAGAAACGCAATGGTGTTAGCCGGGCCTGCACCTTTGGAGGACTCCCGTTTTGTTGTCCCGCCTCTATATTCCCGGCTCGTGAAACAGTTCACAAGCGACACTAACCGCGACACCAGTACGCCGTACCCAGGCCACCAAGCTCACGTCCGGAGGATTCCCGCAATGCGATTCGCTTTGCTCACGACCGTCGTCGCCATTGGCGCACTCGCCTGTGGAAAGAAGGGCGGCGATCAGACCCAGACCCAGGCGGCGCCGAACGCGCCCCCCGCAGCGGCGCCGTCCGCCGCGACGACGAGCGGTCCCGTTGTTGAAGTGAAGATGACCGGTAACGGCAGCACGAAGGCCGCATTCGAGCCAAACTCCATTACGATCCCTGCGGGCGCGACGGTCCGCTTCATCGATGTTTCCGGTGGACCGCACAACATCACGTTCTGGCCCGACTCCGTTCCGTCAGGCGGTGCGGCGGCACTCCAGGCAGGCATGAAGAACACGGTCGACAATCTCTCAGGTCCGTTCCTGACGCAGCCGAACGAGACCTACGAGGTGTCGTTCGCAAACGCCCCCAAGGGGACGTACAAGGGCTACTGCACGCCGCATCTCACCCTCGGCATGAAGATCGCGATCAAGGTGCAGTAGTGATTTTTGGCGAGAAATCGGGCGGCCCCGGCGGATGCCGGGGCCGCTTTCTTGTCGTAGATTCGGGCGAAGCATGAACGCGACGCGTGAAACGCTCGCCACCCGCCTTCGTACGGGACCGCTGTCCCCGCGGGAAGCCACGCAGATCTGCCGCGCCCTGCTGTCGGCGATCGAGGCCTCGCATGCGCGCGGCGTGGCGCACGGGGCGATCTCACCGCAAACGATCGTCCTGGAGCAGGGACGGGCGGTTCTCGCCGCGGACGGCGCTCCGCAGGCGACCGACGCCCTGGCGGCTGATCTCTACGCGGTCGCCACCGTTCTCTACGAGGCGGTGAGCGGCCGGCCGTGGTCGGCGGGAACCGCTCCGGCTGCGGCAGACTGGTCGGGCGTGCCGCGGCAGCTGCAGCGCGTGCTCCGTCGCGCACTGAGTCCTGCGCCGGAAAAGCGCTGGCAAGATGCTGCAGCCTTTCAGCGCGCCCTCTGGGTCCCGCGACCGCAACATCCCATCTGGCCGGCCCTGGTCGTGATTCTCATCGCTGCGGCGATCATCGCGATGGCCGCGTTCTGCAAGCCGCTCGGACTCTGCTGGGAACGGACCGAAACGCCTGCGCCGAGCGGGACGCGATGAGGGCGGCACTGGTTCTGATCGATGGCGCGCGCGTCGATGTGTTGCGCGACCTCTTGAACCGTGGTGATCTGCCGAATCTGGCGCGCTGGGTGATCGAGCCGGGCGGACTGACGACCGGAACGACCGTGTTCCCCTCGACGACCGGCGTGGCGTACATCCCGTTCCTGTTCGGACGCTACCCGGGAAGCGTGGGAGTCCCGGGGATCCGTTGGCTCGATCGTCGGCGCGCGGCGCAGGGGAGCGGCTGGCGCGAACAATGGCGCGCGGCCCGTAGCTACTGCGGCGCGCAGGGATCGTGGCTGAACAGCGATGTCTCACCGGCGGCTCCGTCGCTATTCGATCTCGTTCCGGAAAGCATTGCCATTTGCACGCCGCTCACGCGCGGTCTCGGGCCCGGAGCCAACCGCATCGCAACGCGACGCGCCATTCTCGGCTCGGCGGCGCATTATCTTGGCACCTACGAGGCGCTCGATCGGGCCGTGGCGCGCGCCTGGGTCGCTGCCGCCAACGAGCCGTGGCGTTTCCTCTTGGTGGTATTTCCGGGAATCGATGGCATCGCGCATCTTACGGATCCGTTCCACCCGCGCGTCCTCGAGAGCTATCGGTTGGTCGACCGCGCGTTCGGGGGTTTTGTCTCGCGCGTCCGTCGCACGGGGGGCGAGCTGCCGGCGATGTTCGTCGTTTCGGATCATGGGATGACGCAGATGCGCGAGCACCATGATGTCGCGGAGCTCCTCGAGCAGCGAGGCGTGCGCACGCTTCGTCATCCGGTCCATGTCTGGCGCCGCGGTGCCGCAGCGGCCGCGATGGTGTCGGGCAACGCGAGCGTGCAGCTGTATTTCGAGCCGCGGTCCGGTAGGGGAACCCCTCTGGAGGAATCGAACCTCCCGGAGTCCATTGTAGACGAGCTCGTGGCGATGCCGTCGGTGCGGTTGGCCGCATATCGCGCGGACGACGAGGGCGTCGTCATCCGAACCAGAGAGGGTCGAGCGCTGTTGACGGACGCCGAGGGGTTAGTCCGCTACCAACCCGAGAATGGCGACCCGCTCGGACTCGGCGGGTACATAGAACGCGACGATCGCGAGCTGCTCGCGCTCACCAGGGAGACGGACGTGCCGGATGCCCCGCGACAATTGCTGCAGCTCTTTCAAACGGCGAGAAGTGGAGACGTCGTCCTGGCGGCCGCGCCGGGCTTCGATTTCCGGGGACCCTGGGAAATCCCCGAGCATCGCGCCGGTCACGGGAGTTTGATCGCGGAACACATGGAGGTCCCGATTGCCACCAACGTGGCTCTTCCGGACTCGCCCATTCGTACAGTAGATCTGATGCCGACGGTGCTGGAGTGCCTCGACGTGCCCGTGCCGCCCGGTGTCGCACTCGATGGCGCTGCATTTTCCAAAACCGCTCACGCCGAACCACTGACTCGGTAAGGGGATTCCTCGATGCCCTCACGTATGCTCGTGATCGTCGCCGCGCTCCGCCTGGCGGCTGCGGTGTACCCCGCCAGAGCCGTTCCCGTCGCCGGTGTCGTTTCGCCGCGCGACTGGAGCGACCTCGAGCGCACGACCATCACCAAGAGCCCAGCCGGCAATGAGCTGATCATGGAGTTGCCGGCGGTGGATCTCCCAGCCGGCACCATGGTGGACCAGGCCGCCTCGGTCGGTGAGTTTCCGCTGAACGGTTCGCTCTACGCCTTCCACGCGGAAATCGTGGACGAACATGGTCGGCGGCTGTCGAACGATTTGCTGCATCACATGAACGTGATGGATCCCTCGGAGCGCGAGCTGTTTTTGCCCATCTCGCGGCGTCTGCTTGCCTCGGGCAAGGAGACGGGGGAGATCCGGTTTCCCTGGTTGCTGTTCGGCGCGCGGGTCCGCGCGGGCGAGCGCATCCTCGCCAATGCGATGCTGCACAATCCGACCGACGTGAGTTATCACGGCGTGAAAGTTCGGCTCGTCCTCAGCTACGTCCCCGACAACCGCCCGTGGCCGTTGTTCTCCGTGGTGCCCTGGCAGCTCGACGTCGCATTTCCGGTGGGTGACAAGACCTTCGATCTTCCTCCGGGTCGCAGCGAGCGCGCGTATGAAGGAAGCCCGGCGGTCCCGGGCAAGATCATCATGATTGGTGGACATGTGCACGACTACGCCACCACGATCGAGCTCTGGGATGCGACGACGGGCAAGCTGCTGTGGCATGGCGAGCCGGTCGCCCCCGCGCCGGGACAGCCCGCGGTCGTGCCGCCCGGCAGGATGTACAGCCTGACACGCATCGGTCTGTCGGTGATGCCAACGCACCGCTATCGCGTGCGCGTGGTCTACAACAACACGTCCGGTCACGCGATTCCGGTTGGCGGCATGGGAGTCATCGGCGGGCTCTTCAGACCCGACAAGGATGCCGTCTGGCCGGCGACGAATCCTCAGGATACCCTGTATCAGAAAGATCTGCGCCACTTCATGGGACCGGTCGAGCAGGTGGCCGTGACGGTGCCACTCGACCACATGCACATGGAGCACTAGAGACTGCTGCGCGATTCCACTCCATAGTTGGCGACGGCGAGCGGCTCAGGCTCCGTCGCCTCGGCGGTCTGCATGAGTCCCAGCATCAGTGCCGCCACCACCAGACCGGTCAGCGCGTCGATCGCGTAGTGGAACTGTCCGTACACCACGGACAGAATCAATCCAACCGTAAACGGTACCAGCACGAGGCCGAGGGTCCGCCAATAGCGTAAGGCCATCCCGGTCGCGACGACGGATGCCGCCACGTGCGACGAGGGGAACGCCGCGCCCCACGAGTCCCCGCGATCCAGCAGCCAGGCGGCGAAGCGCGCCGGCCCAACCTGCGTGGCGGCGTTGTGGGCGCCGTCGAACGCATAGCGCGGCCCGGCGACCGGGAAAAAGAGGAATACGACGTAACAGAGATAGAACGTCGCCATGACGGCGAAGATCGTGTGCCGCGATGCATCGCGCCGGTTCGACATCCACAGCCCGAGCGGCGCCGCGTACAGGATGGGATAGTAGGCCAGATAACAGGAGTGCAGCGCCCACGACAGCACCACGTTGGGTGACTCACGAATCCATCGGTAGGAGATCTGGGAGCCGAAGACCCATGTCTCAAGCCGCTGGATCAGCAGATCGTTTTGGAACCCGGCGCTCAGTGTGAGGATGCCGATCTCGCCGTAGAGCGCGGGCAGCAGCAGCATCGGATACCAGTCGGCGACGAAGCGTCCTACGGGTCCGGATTCGCGCGCGCGGGGTGCGAGCAACACGAGGGCAACGAGGAGGGCGTGCGCGCTCAGCAGCCACGGCCACCCCGGAACGCCGTCGCCGCGAAACGCGAGCAGCAGGGCGCCCGTCGCGATGGCGACGTACGCGCCCGTGGCGATATCGATTCCCGTGAACCCGCGTCCCGTCTTCAGAGCCATCCCATCTCCCGATACCAGTTCGCGGCGCGCTTCAAGCCGGTTTCGAGATCGATCGCCGCCCGCCAGCCCGTGTCGCGGGTCAAGGCGGCGCTGCTGCACGTCCAGGCCGGGGCCAGGAATTCGTGCGCCTTGTCGGCCGACAGCAGGGTGGCGCGCCCAGCAAGATAAGCGATGGTACCGACCGTCCATAGCACGCTGCGGGCGACGGCCGGCGGCACGGGCACGATCCTCGGTTTGGTCCCGAGCGCCCGCCCGGCCGCGAGCACCAGGTCGCGGGTCGTCGTGGTGGTCGGATGCGCCGCGAAGTAGATACGGCCGGCCGCGGCGGGCGCGGTGCCTGCTGCGATCAAGGCTTGCGCCAAGTCTTCCGCGTGAATGACCGACAATTCCTGCGATCCGTCACCGAACACCGGCGCGATCCCGCGCCGGACGAACTGGAAGATCTTGAGCGTCCCGCGATCCCATTCGCCGTACACCAGGGGCGGTCGGACGATCGCCCAGGGCAGGGAAGCGGGCATTGCCCGCACGAGTACCTCGGCGGCGAGCTTGGAGCGGCCGTAGTCGGTCACCGGCTGGGGCGGGCGCTGTTCGTCGATCGGGTGGCCTGGCGTGGTCGGCCCACCGACGGCCAGAGAGGAGACGTGCACGAACCGTCGCACCCCGGCGTCGCGCGCTGCCTCGAGGACTTTGGCGGTGCCGTCGCGGTTGGTGGCCATGAAGTCCGCGACGCCGCGCGCGGCGATTTTGCCCGCGACGTGGTACACCACGTCCGCGCCGCGACAGCCCTCGCGCAGCGCGGGTTCGTCGTCAAGGCTGCCACGCACGAGCTTGACGTCGGGACCCCATCCGAGCGTTTGCGCGAGTGCTGGACGGCGGGCGATGACGGTGACGACATCGCCGCGCGCGCAGAGCGCCTTGACCAGGTGGGCACCGACAAATCCGGTGCCCCCGGTCACCAAGACGTTCACAGCGTCTTATCGTAGACGCGGTAGGTCTTGGTGACGCGGAACCCGAGCTGGAGCGCGGCCTTGTTCATCGAGATGTTGTCCTCGAGGATCCAGCCGGCTTCGCCGCGCGGCATACCGTGCTTCACGGAGTTTTCCCACGTGCGGTGGTACAGCACCGCGTCGATCGCGCGACCGCGAAACTCCGGAATCACGCCCAGCAGCATGACACGCGCGCGGTTGATCTTGCGCGCGTACCACAGCACTTTGAGAATGCCCGGAAACATCCGGCCGGAACGGTTATGCAACAGCGCGAGATTGAAATCCGGGAGACTCACGGCGAATCCCACGACCTCACCGGCGCGCTCGGCGAAGATGACGAGATCGGGCACCACGATCGGTTTCAGCTGCTTGGCGAGATGGTCGATTTCGGCGTCGGTGAGCGGCACGAAGCCCCAGTTCTTCTCCCAGGCGCTGTTGTACAGCTTTTTGATCAGCTCGACTTCGTCGTCGAACCGTTTCTTGTTCAGCGTCCGAAGCGTCACGCCCGACCGCTCCATCGCTCGCCGGCCGATCTTGAGGATCCGCTCAGGCGCCTCGGCGCCGCCGCCGTCGTAGGCGAGCAGGTCCTTGGCTTTCGTGAAGCCGTAGTGCTCGTGCAGCGCTTCGTAATACGAGAAGTTGTACGGCATCATGAGCGACGGCGGCGTGCCGTCGTTCTTGATCAGCAACCCACAGTCGTCATTGGTCGAGGGATTCATCGGGCCGCGCATCGTGTCGAAGCCCTTGGCGCGGAGCCATGCTGCGGCCGTGTCGAAGAGCGCGTTCGCCAGGGACCGATCGTTGATGGATTCAAAGAAGCCATAGAATCCCACACGGTCGTGGTGTTCCTTGTTGTGCATGTCGTTCTTGATCGCACCAATGCGTCCGACGGTCCGACCGTCAGGCCCGACCGCCAGCCAGTACTGCGCCTCGGCGTGCTCCCAGAACGGATTCTTGTCGGGTGAAAGCAGAATGCGCACGTCACGGCGCAGCTGCGGCACCCACAACGGATCATGGCGGTAGTGATCGTACGGGAAGGCGATGAAGCGATCGAGACCGCGCCCGTCGGTGACGGGCACGATCTCCACTGAGGTCAGATAACCCCCAGCTCTTTTCCGAGGCGGCCGAAGACCTCGAGCGCGAGATCGATCTGCTCGGGTGTGTGTGTGGCCATGAGGCTGGTCCGGAGGCGGCATTGGGACGGCGGCACGGCGGGTGGAACGACGGGATTCGTGAACACGCCGGCGTCGAAGAGCTTCCGCCAGAACACAAACGTTTTTTCGAGCGGACCGATCAGGACCGGGATAATGGGTGTTTCGGTCGGACCGATGTCGAAGCCCAGCGACCGCATGCCGTCCTGCAGCCGGCGCGTGTTGCGCCAGAGCTGCTCGCGGCGCTCCGGCTCACGCTGCATCACATGCAGGGCAGCGAGCACCCCGGCCGTGTTCGCGGGCGGTAGCGCGGCGGTGAAGATCAGGGGCCGCGAATGATGGCGGAGGTAATGAATGACGGTCTCGGAACCGGCCGCGAACCCGCCAATGGATGCCAGCGATTTGGAGAAGGTCCCCACGATCAGGTCGACCTCGTCGACCAGGTCGTAATGCGCCGCTGTGCCCTCGCCGTTCGGGCCCAGCACGCCGACCGAGTGCGCGTCGTCGAGCGCCAGCGCCGCCCCGTACTTCTGACAGATCTTGAGCAGGCCAGGGACGTCGGCGATGTCGCCTTCCATGGAATAGACGCCGTCCACGATGACCATGGAGCCGGTGCCCTCGGCCAGCTTCTGCAGCTTGCGCTCGAGGCCGGCGAGGTCGCCATGGTTGAACCGCATGGTCTCCCCATGCGACATCTTGGCGCCGTCCACGATGGAGGCGTGGTCCAGCTTATCGAGGAATACGACGTCGGTGCGGCCAATCAGGCCCGAAATAACACCGAGGTTCGCTTGATAGCCCGTTGAAAAGACGAGGCAAGATTCCTTGCCAAAGAACTCGGCCAGCTCGGTTTCGAGCTGCTCGTGCAGATCGAGGGTGCCGTTGAGGAACCGGCTACCCGTGCACCCCGAGCCATAACGCTCGAGCGCGGCACGAGCCGCGGCCAGAACTTCGGGATGATGGGTGAGGCCGAGGTAGTTGTTCGACCCCATCATGATCCGCTCTTTGCCTTCGATGACGACGACGGTGTCTTCGGAGCGGGAGATGGGTTTGAAGTAGGGATACAGCCCCGCAGCCTGAACCTCGCGCGCCCGGGTGAAGTTCTTACACTTGTCGAACAGCGCGATATGCTGCAGAGTCTCTGTGCGCACGAAGCCTCAGTCTCTCTATGAGTAAGCGGTGGTACAGCTTAGCCCTACCGACCTGAAATGGCAAGGCTGGTGTGTGAGTCGAACCACAGCCTTCCAAAGCCCAGGAGTAGTAGCCTAGATTGCGGCGGTTCTGTGAATTAGGCCGTTCCTTGGAGGTGAGAGTGGGTTTACGCGTCGTCCGAATCGTGGGTCTTTTTGTCCTGGCAGCCGCGTTTCTCCCACATATCGCTTCCGCTCAAGATCAGCGCCATCCGCGTTGGGAAATCCCGGGTTTTGATTTCCGGCCGGACGGCGTGTGGCGCAAGAAGGGGCGTGAGGTCCGCGCCATGCGGGCACGTCTCCTCGCCACCCGCCGCTTCGCGGAGCTCGCGGCGCCCCTCATTGGTCCCGCTCCGTTACAGCTCACGCAAACCGGTGGGCCAAGCACCTCCACCACGGTGGTCTCCGGGGTGCTCACCGTGCCGGCCATCCTGTTCCGCTTTAAAGATTCGCCGACACCGGGATACTCCGCCGCCGACTACAACGCCGTCCTGTTTGCGACGACACCGCCCCCCGGCCGGCCATATACCTATCGGTCCTTTTACAGAGAGATGTCGAACGGCTTCTTCGACATTCAGGGCGCCACGTACGGCTACGCCAATCTCGACAGCAACGAGGTCTATTACACGGGCGGCGTGAGCGCCACCTGCGCACAGGCGAATCCATTTGGCAACACGAGCAACTGCAACGGCTTGTTCAGCGGATTGGCGATCAGCCGGATGCAGGAGGCGTTGACGAAAGCGCTGCAGAAACTCGACGCGAGCATCGATTTCTCGCAGTATGCCGACGTGTCAACCGGCGTCGTGCCTCTCGTGCTGTTCCTGCACCAGGCAATCGGCGGAGAATGCGGGCCGAGCTCCTCGCCGCAGAACCATCTCTGGGCGCACCGCTTTGCGCTCGCGACGCCGTACGCGACCCAGGACGACTGGCCCGGTCATGCGGGACAGAAAGTCCAGATCAGCGACTATGTCCTGCAGCCCGCTGTCGGCGGCTCAGCCGCGTGCAACCCTTCCGAGATCATGCCGATCGGCACCGTCGCGCATGAGACGGGACACAGCTTCGGCCTGCCAGACCTGTACGACACCCAGGGTACGAGCGAGGGGGTTGGCCAGTGGAGCCTGATGGGCTCGGGAAATTTTACTTCGCCAAATAGTCCCGCGCGCATGGATGCGTGGTCGTTGAATCAGCTCGGCTGGATTACGCTGACGCCGCTGACGAGCAATGGCACGTACAGGTTTGATGCGGCGCCGTTGTCCGACACGGCGTATTACGTGAGTGTCCAGAATCCCAACACCAGAGGCGAGTACTTCCTGTTGGAGAACCGCCAGCGCCAGCAATCCGACAGCGCGATGATCCGGTACCACTGCCAGCGCTCCGGGAATCCGCCTTCGTGCGGCGGCGGACTCCTGATCTGGCACGTCGACGGTGCGAAGCTGGGGCAGGGTGGGAACGCGCTGAACTCGGGGGCGATTCATGCTCTCGAGCTGATGCAGGCCGACGGCTTCGGCAATCTCGATGCGAATTCGTCATCGGCCAATACGTGTTCCGGAGCGCCCGTCGACGGATGCTCGGATCGCGGCGACGCCGGCGATCCGTACCCCGGGGCGCACGGGAACACCGCGTTCATCTATCGGACCATTCCCGCGTCGCTCAAGAATCTCGACCAATCGTTTACCGGCGTCGCGATCGATTCCATCAGGCAAATCGTCACGGATGGGACGATGTCGTTCCGGTTGCGGTTCGGCACCTTGACGGCTGCGAAGGGCAGTGACACGTCAGCGACGATTCAATTCGACGGATCGCCGTACAACGTCTTTCGCGATCTGCTCGACGAAGGATCGAGCCATACGGTGGGATTCACCGACAACCAGCTCGCCGGAAATGCGCGGACGCGGTTCCACTTCGCGTCCTGGTCTGACGGAGGGGCGAAGGATCATACCGTCGTCGGCAGCCTCTCCGGCGGAACGCTGACGGCGACGCTCACGCGCGACTTCAAGTTGATTGCGACGTCGACCACGGGCGGACGGGTCACCGCGGACACAACGGTCAACCTGGCGGGCGACTTTATTCCCGAAAACCGGACCGTCACCCTGACTCCCATCGATACGAGTCTCGGGTTCTGCGGCTGGACCGGCGATTCCACGACCACGGACTCGATCCTCGCGGTTGGCATGCAGCGGCCCTACACACTGGTCGCCAACTTCGGATCCGCGGCGACGATCACTTCCGCACCTGCGCGCCCGAACGGCGTCATGGGCGCCGCCTACGCCGATACGTTGCGCATCTCCGGCGGAGGAGGCGTCATGACGTGGAGCGTGACGGCCGGTGGCTTACCCGCGGGCGTCACCCTTTCATCCAACGGGAGGCTCTCGGGATACCCGCAGGAGACCGGCGCCTTCAATTTCACCGCCACCGTCGTCTCGTGCAGTACGGCGAGCAAGGCGTTCAGCCTCTCGGTCACGGCGCCGACACTCGCCACGGCTGACGTGGTGACACAATTACTGGGCCCTACCGCGCCACTCACGGCCGATCAGGTGCGCTATCTCGATTTCCTGGGGAATAACAACGGCGGCTTCGACGTCGGCGACTTTCTGGCGTGGGTCAAGGCGACCGGTGCGCCGTTGAGCCCTGCAATGCTACAAGCGGCTCAGCGGAAAGGAGGCCGGCGATGAAACGGCTCCTTGGGCTGACGCTGCTGGTTGCGCTCATCGCGACCGGCATGAGTTGCGGCGACAACGGCTCACCAGGAGGACCATCCGGTCCCGGGGACCTCCAGGTCCGGCTGACTGCGCCGATCGGCGCGCTCGATTCCGCCATCGAATTCACAATTGCGGGACCGGCACCGCTGACCCGCGTCACCGCCGGAGCCGGCCTGCGGCTCTTTCAGGAACCGCTGGGCGGGTCGTCGACCAATTTCGCCCTCATCGGGACGCTCACTAACGGCGCGGTGATTCTGACCATCGGTGTGCAGGATCTTGCCGTGCTCAGCCAGTACCACGGCACCATCACGGGCGTCGCGATGCCGAACTACCAGCTGCGGACTTTGACGGGCGGATACGCGCTGGCGCTGACGCGCTAGTCGCCCGCCTCTGCAGCAGCCTCCGGGCTTTGTTGCCACACCTGCATCAGCGCCTCCTCGAGACGGCGCTTCAAGTCATGATACAGCGCGAGGAGACGCCGGCACTCGTCGGTGAGGGTCGTCGCACCTCCCCCCGGCCCACCGGCGCGGGACACGACGATCGGCCGGCCGAGGGCCTGCTCCATTTGCTGAATCGCGCTCCAAGCGGTCCGATAGCTGATGCCGGCCTCGGACGCCGCGTCCTTGATCGAGCGTACTCGCTCGACGGCGTCGAGCAGACGGGCCTCGCGTTCACCGATCAGCGAGACGCCGCGCCGCGAGAGCGTGACGACCGCGTGAGGGACCAGTTCCGGAAACTGCATAGCTCCTCCTACCGTTCAGCACGCGCGACCACGGATGGCACGACGCATCCACCGGGCGACGACTGAAATGCCGTCACGCCGCCAGGCAGGCGTTTGGCGAGCAGCCGCGCGCGCCACTCCTCGAGCGCCCACCGGCTGAATCGCGTCGCCTCCCTGCCGCTGTCCTCCGATGCCGAACGAATCACGTATAACGTATATGGGTTGCCGAGCGCACTGTCGGCAGTGAAGAGCACTTTCAAATCGACTCCTGCGAGTCGCGTAAAGGTCGGCAGGTCGGCCAGCGCATAGGCAGACCGCTCGTCGGCGATGCGGAGCGTGGCCGCCTGATCGCCTCCGGCCTCCACATACCAGTGATCCTGCGTTCCAGGCGTTCCGACGCCCGCCGCCTTCCACAGCGAGAGTTCCTTCAGGTGTGTGCCGGACGAATCGGCGCGCGAGATGAACAGCGCGCGTCGCGTGGCGATTCGGTGAAACGCATCGGCCGCCGACGTCGCCTGACGTACCTGCGCCGCATCAGCGGCTGGGCCGACGATCGCAAACGCGCTGGCGACGAACGGGCACCGCAACGCCGCATGGCCGGGATCGACCAGCAGACGCTGCTCGAGCGCCGGGGCGTGTGTAATGACGACGTCGAGATCTCCGGCTGCCGCCGAACGCAAAATGGCGCCCGACGACCCCACGACGACTCGCACAGCGACGGGAGAGTGCAGTGAGTCGAGTAGCGCGAGCGCGCCGGATTGATCGACCGTCGTCGTCGTGCCGAGGCGCAGCGGCTCTGCTTGCGTGCCGCGCGTACAGCAAGTTTGCGCGGCGCAAATGAAGGCCAAGACCAACGTAGGACGCATGATCGCTATTCTCCCCCTAGCGGTATACCCGAAAAGCGAATTCGTTCCAATCGTTCTTCGGGGCGTGTTGCAGCGCGGCAACAGGAGTGTTACTACCACACAGTCGAATTGATGACCCACGCGATATGAGAGCCAATACCATTCCCTAACATCCGTCGTGTCTCTATTTTCGTGGCGGGTCTCGCCGGGGGCGGTAGCTCAGTTGGGAGAGCACCTGGTTTGCAACCAGGGGGTCGTGGGTTCGAATCCCATCCGCTCCATGTAACCGCTGGTGCAAGTGTTGCGGTGCTATAGCACCGTGAAGCCTCTCGCAAAGCTCTGCCTGCCACTCGCCGCCATGGCCAGTCTCGCCGGCTGCGGCGAGCCTCCACCGAGCGCGACCCAGTCGGCCACGATCACGCTCGTGGTTTCTCTCGTTACGCCTCACGCCGATGACGGCGCGCTGATTCTCACGATCACGGGACCCGACCTCGAGTCGGTCGTGACCACCCCGTATGTGGCGTATGCGCGCGCGACGGGGTCAGGCACATTGCGTATCACCGTCGTGGGCGATCTGGTCGCCGGTCCGGTCGTGACGCTGCGGCTCAGCGTGCCCCATGACGCGGCGGCCTACGCCGGAACCGTGGAGCAAGTCGCGCAACGGACGGACACGCTCCGCGACGCGCTCACGGGTTATGGTCTGACCATCGCACCGGCAGCGCCGTGAGGTTCCCTTCGGCCGCGCTGCTCTCGTTGCTCTGCGGGGCGGCGCTTCCCGTCCCGGGCTGGTCGCAGCACGTGAACGAGCGCGAGCCCAACGATTCGTTCGCCACCGCGACGCCGACGGCGGCGGCCGATACGCTGGTCGGCGTCATCGGTCACCTGTACGACCGCGATCTGTTCGCGATCAATCTTCCGGGCGCGATCCGGCTGACTGTGGATCGCAGCGCCGCCAACTGGCGCGTGGAAGTCGTCGTATTCGACAGCGGCGGTGCCGAGCTCAGTCAGCTGCTGGATATCGAAGGAACGACGGTCGATCTGCCCGTGCTGCGTGCGGGGCGCTACTACATCCAGCTGAGCGTGTTCGATCAGGACGATCCCAGCGCCACCGATGGTGCAACCGACTTCGCGTACCGCATCGGTCTCTCGACCCAGCCGGAACCCGTCGGCCCCGGCGATCCCACGACGCCGGTGTTTCGGAATTCCGCCGCGGGACTCGCTCGGCCCGGGGCCGGCGACGCCAATGACCTGTGGGGATACAGCGCGCAAGGCGCGGTCACGCGCCTCTCGCCCGACGGGTCGGTCACCGTCCTGGCGCAGCAGCTCGCGCCCTCGGAGTACGACGGGCCCTATGGCGCGCCGTATACCCTGGACCGATCGGCCCACGTGCTCGTGCCCGGCGGCCTGCGCGTCGATGATCAGATCCGCTCGTTTATCTGGCGCATCGCGATCGACAGTGGCGCGAGCACCGTCTTCACGAGCGGGGACTTCTATCCCTCGCGGCTGAACGTCGCCGTCGGACGGGACGGTGACGTGTGGATCGGGCCTGCGGCCAGAGTCGCGAATCGGATCACCACCGACTCCATGTACGTGTGGCGGCTGAGTCCGCTCGGCGATCCGCTCGATTCGGTGAACGTCTCGGGACTCTACCTGGAAGCGATCGCCCTCTCGCCTGCCGGCGACCTGTATGCCAGCGGGGCCAGCGGCGTGTTCCGGCTCGTGGATCACACCGTGCGACGCGTGATCGCGCCGGTGCGCGAAGAGCTCCATCAGATTCTGTTCGACCGCGACGGGTATGTCTACGTGGTCAAAGGCAGCGGGTGGAATCGCCGGCTGTCGCTGTATGATCCCGGGATGGCGCTCGTCGCGGATACCTTCGCGCATCTTCCCCTCGCGTGGTCCGGCGACGGCGAGGGCCAGGTCTTGTTCGCGTTCGACCGTGCGGGGAATCCCAATGGCCGGCTGCTGGCTCAGGATGCGAGTCTCGGATTTGTCGAGTTGAACCCGAGCGGCGTGCGCGCTCCGGGCGTCCGCTTACCCGATCTGCTCCGCGTCTCGTTTGCGGGCAACGATTCGGCGGAAGTCGGGGAACCGTACTCCGCGCAGCTCCAGCTGGAAGCTGCCCCTGCCGCAACGCAATGGAGTGTCGTGAGCGGGGCGCTGCCGCCCGGCGTCGTCCTGGGCGAAGCCACCGGGGCGCTTGCGGGATCGCCCCGCGTGGCCGGGTGGTACACGGTTGGGGTGCGGGCACACAGCGGCGCGCGATACGGATTTGCCCGCGTCACCATGGTCGTGGCGCCGGGGAGCGTCAGCGTGGAGGATGCCCAGAATGCGCTCCTGGGCGGGCCCGCGCTCTCGCCGCAGAACGCGCAATTGCTCGATCAGATCGGCAATCGGAACGGGCGGTTCG
>WNEN01000065.1_pt1 | contig 17074 bp, 19 predicted proteins | sample 5399951 | NCBI WGS metagenome assembly WNEN01 (sample SAMN13153327, study PRJNA577476) | soil metagenome | isolation source: 20 cm grassland meadow soil 5 days after 1st rain plot 2 | place: USA:California | collected 2015-09-21
CGAGGATCCGTTGCTACGCGCGTCTTCGCTCGCAGCAGCTGATCTTCTTGGCGTTAGCCGGCGATTTCGGCTTGCCGCCACACGTTTAGTCCTTCATATGTTTCGGCGATAATCTGATCGACCACTTCTTTCATGTCGTTGGTGCGTTCGTAAGTGGCGAGTTGCCGGTCGGCGCCGGTGCCTTCGCGCATGATTCGTTCGATGTGTGCCATCTACTTTTGAGTGCCCAGCTCATTTACCTCGGTCGAGACAAACTCGAGCAATTCGTTTAACAAACTGCGCGCCTCCACTTCCGTTTCCCTGCCGAAATCGATTAGTTTGCCGTCGATGCCGTAGCGCGAGGCGCGCCAGCGATTCTCATCCAATAACCGGCGGCGATAAACGCGGAAGCTAATGTTCTGGCGGAGCAACTTGTACAGTTTTGAGATCACCGCCTGAATCAATGCGGCTATCGCGAGCGTGTCGTCTACGCGCGATTGCGCATCGCACACGCGAACTTCGAGCGTCTCGAAAAATGGATGGAGTCGAATGTCCCACCAGATTTTTTTCGCGTTATCGACGCAGCCGGTTTTGACCAGGAGCTTGCAGTAATCTTCGTACTCGGAAAGACTTTCGAATGCGTCTGGAATCCCAGTGCGCGGAAAACGCTCGAACACTTTGAGTCGATAACCTTTCAGGCCGGTGTCCTGGCCGACCCAGAACGGCGAGTTGGCCGAGAGCGCGTAAATGTGAGGGAGAAAATAGCGCGCTTGATTCATGACGTGAATCGCGCTTTGCCGATCCGGAATGCCGACGTGCACGTGCAAACCGAAGATGAGATTGGCGCGTGCGAGCTGCTGCATGTCCTTGACAATCTCCTGATAGCGCTCGCCTTGAGTAATAAGTTGATCGCGCCAGTGCGAAAACGGATGCGTGCCCACCGAGGCGATCTGCAGTCCGCTGCGACCTGCCAGTTCCGCGAGTCTGCTGCGCAGTTCGATCACGTGGGCACGCGCATCGACAATCGACTGGCAAATTTCAGTGCCTAACTCAACGACCGATTGGTGCATCTCCGGCTTGATTTGCTCTTTCAGGGTAACTTTCCCGCCCTCGAGGATTTCCTGGATGTGCGACCGAAGCTCGCGTGTCTCCGGATCGATAATGGCGAATTCCTCTTCGATACCGAGGGTGAACGTGTGGTTTTTCTTCGCCATGGCGGGGTGCAAATCTCCCTCAAAAACGCCCTAATGTCATCCCGAGCAGAACGAGGGATCTCACATGACGTCGTGGAGCACACCAGTTCACGTGTGTGATCAACTCGCCTGTGTGATCAACTCGCCTGTGTGGGGTTCCTGGTCGCCTTCGCGACTCGGGATGACACGCGAACTTGTTTGTTGATCTTACGCCAGTTCGCCTAACGAACTCTTTCTCACTGCCGCCTGCAGAAATTTGCCCCAGCTCAAATTATCACGCCCGGATTTGTGTTCGCGCGCTTTACGGATGGCCATTTCCGACACAGCTTCGACGACCCATTCGAAATTTGCCTGACCGACGTTGGCTGCTTCCGCATCCGGCGCGGGATTGCAAAAATCAATGGCAACCGGCACACCGTCGCGAATCGCAAACTCGACCGTGTTCAAGTCGTAACCGAGAAACTGATTCAGCGTCAGCACATCCCGCTCGACTCTTTGGAGAATATCTTTCGGTGCCTGCCATTCGGTTTGATACCGCAAATGGTAAGGATGCCGCGGCTCGTACGGCATTATCCGCACTTGCCGTTGATCAATTGAATAGCAGCGGAAATACATGTCGAACTTCACTTCCTCCTGCAACATCATCACCAATTGGCCAGTCTCGCTGTAGGCGCGATAAAATTCTTCCGGGTTATGCAAGCGATAGACGTTCTTCCAACCGCCCCCTGCGAACGGTTTGAAGAATGCGGGCCAGCCGACGTAATCGAAAATCGCTTCCCAATTCAATGGATACTGGAGATTACGAAACGATTTGTCGTTCGTGTCCGTCGGCGGCTGGTTCGATGGAAGCAATACCGTCCGCGGAACGGCGACGCCAATCTTGGTGGCGAGCGCGTTGTTGAAGAATTTTTCATCGGCGCTCCACCAGAAAGGATTATTTACGACCGCTGTTCCGGTGAGGGCTGCGTTCTTGAGCCACGCCCTATAGAACGGCACGTCCTGCGAGATACGATCGATCACCACGTCGTAGCCACATGGCTCGCCCTGGATCACCTTGTCGATCCTTACAAATTCGGCGACGATTTCTTTGCCGCCGGTTTTCTGATTCACCCGCTCGACAAACGCCGGCGGAAAGCTGTGTTCCTGGCCAAAAAGAATTCCAATTTTTTTCATATGCAGACAACCGCGGATTACGCGGATCACACGGATGAGGTCTCGTTCGGAGCGTGCACTAAATACAGTAACTCCTGGACTCTCATTAACACCGTGGCTTTAAGCCCGGTGCATTTCGCGTGGAGCGCAATCAAGCCGTTTTAACGGCTTTGTCCAGAGCGAGGGTTTGAATCCATGCGCCGGAACACTAAGATAAGCCATGGTCAAGAAATTGTTGCACACGCGCTATCGCGTCCACGACTTAGAGAAAACGGTTTCTTTCTACAAGGATGTGCTGGGACTCAAGGAGCTTCGCCGTCACACTTCCGGTCGCGGATCGCAACTTGTGTTTTTGAAAGCACCCGAGAGTGACCAGGAGATTGAGATTTGTAAATTTGATGAGAGCGGGCCGGTAGTGGTCGGCCCCGATCTTACGCACCTCGCTTTTGAAGTGGACGATTTGGAAAAGTTCGCGAAACATGCGGCCGCAAAAGGCCATCCGCTATCGGACGGACCGCATTCAAGTGGCAACGGTAAAATCGCGTTCATCGACGCGCCGGAAGGCTACGAGATCGAATTGATCGAACGCGGAAAGAAATCATAAGTCGTATTGTCATTCCGAGCGGAGCGAGGAACCTCAAAATCGAAGCAGCAGTCACACAAAGCACCGTGGGACGCAAAAACTTTGAGAGGTCCTTCGCTTCGCTCAGGATGACAGAAGGAATGCGCGCTCATCAGGAAGGCTTCGTCACAACGCGAGAGAGGAACTGGCTGCGACAACGCTTGCGCGACTAAAGCTTTTATCGGTAATTTCCGACCCATGAAATTGTCGCGCAATTGGCTCTGCTTCCTTTGCGTTGTCGTCCTGTCATCAGTTCCTAGCGTATGGAGCCAGGATGCCACTGACTCCGAGGCCGTACGCCCCAGCGGGGTCTCCGGGTCGGTCCGCAAGGCAAAGGCCGTTACTGCGAAAGCCGATGAGGATACTGATGCTGAATCTACTCCAACTCGCAAAGCAAAGACCTCGAAATCGACTCACGCCCGCTCGCACCGGACGCACGCAAAGGCGAAAGAAACACCAGAAACAATCCCTGCGCCGACCGAGTACACTCCCGAGGGAATACCAAAGACCAGCGCAGCTTCAGTGATTGTCGTGGATGCGAATACCGGCAAAATACTGTACGAAAAAAATGCGGATCAGTTCAGGGCCCCGGCAAGCACGCAAAAATTACTTACGGCGCTCATTGTGGCGGAGACCGGTTTTCTTGATCGACAGGTCACAGTGCAACCAACAGATACAATGGCCGAACCGGTGAAGTTGAATATTAAGGCGGGCGACACTTATCAGCGAATCGATCTTCTGCGCGCGTTGCTGGTAAAAAGCCCTAACGACGTCGCACGATGTCTGGCCCGGGATAATGCCGGCAGTATCGAAGCGTTTGCGGGGGTCATGAACAGACGCGCCCAACAACTCGGAGCTGTGCATTCGCACTTTGTGAATCCAAATGGTCTGCCGGTTCCCGGACAGTATTCCACCGCGCGTGACCTGGCGCTCATAGCGCGCGTCGCCTATGCGAATCCGACAATCCGGTCGATCGTTTGTCTTCCGCAGCTTGTTTTTCGCTTCGCCAACGGTCGCACACGCGAGCTTGAGAATACGAACAAGCTGCTCAGACGATTGCCTTACTGCAACGGGATGAAGACTGGTTATACCGATGCCGCAGGCAAATGTTTGATTGCCAGCGGCACGCGTCCCGGTAAGGACGTGATCGTCGTGGTGTTGGGCGACAGCTCGAGCCGCGTTTGGCGTGATGCATCCGCGCTACTCTCCTGGAGCCTCTGGATGTAAAGCGTCCGCTGCCTCGGCCAGGTTTGCGCTTCGCTCGCGCGGCGGCATGCCGTGGATGAGATGCTCGAAAATCGCGCGCAACCAGCGGAGAAAAAATCCGAGTGCAACACCCAACGACATTTTCGATTTCCCGTGTACGCGTTCACGAAAGACAATGGGAATTTCGCGTACGCGCAGCGTTCCGCGGGCGCGCACCATTGTCTCGAAAACAATTTTGAAACCGCTGGTTTGCGGCGCGAGTTCGAGCAACCGCGAACGACCGATTGCAAAGAAGCCGCACATGGAATCGTGCAAGCCAGTGAGCGGATAGGCAAGCAACGCACCTGTTCGCGAAACAACGCGCCGCCATACTGGCCAGCCGGGTGTCGCCCCGCCCTTCACATAGCGGCTTCCGACCACAAGATCTGCGGTATCGGCGAACAGCGGCGCCACCAAATCTTTGATCCGATCAGCCGGATGACTCAGGTCGGCGTCCATCACAAGCAGAATTTCTCCTTGTGCCGCTTGCGCGCCTGACATAATGGCGCCCGCTAATCCAGGGCCTGCGCCATCCTGTTCGATTAAGCGGATCGGCCGGCTTCCCGCGAGAGCACGAATCTTATCGCGAGTTGCGTCACTAGAATGATCGTCGACGAACAAAATTTCCCGAAAAGGAACAGCGCACGCGGTAATTTCCGAAACCAACGGCACGATATTTTCTTCCTCATTCAAGGTTGGAACAATGATTGAGATGGAATTGGAAAATGAGTCTGTCATTCTAAAATGCCAAACGATTAACGCTCAACCCGCCTTCGGCAAGCCGGCGGCGCCAGGCGCGAACGTTCAATCGTCGGATTCTAACGATTCGCTATCGAGTGCCTGCCAAGCCGTAGCTCGCAACAAAAAATTACTTGGGACCAAACGATCGGCCTCCGCCGAGGCTACGGCATGACAGCTTTCGCTCTCCACGTTGTTGCGAGCGAAGGCTGGAGCCGACGACGGGATTCGAACCCGTGACCTGCGGTTTACGAAACCGCTGCTCTACCAGCTGAGCTACGTCGGCACGAGAAGTGCAAAGATTGCATCGTGCCAAGGCCCTGGCAACAGAACCTGCGACGGGCTCACCCTAATGCTCGTGCTCATGATCGAAATTAATTCGCGTTCCTTCCAGCGCGTCCGGCGGTCGCGTCCTACCATCAAAGGATCATGGCATTATGAAAGTCTCACCAATTTCGCGGAGTGCGACGCGTTCAGGAGCGTTGCGAAGGGCGGCCTGGAAGCGTTCGATTGGTTCTCGCAATGGCTCGAAACTGAGCCGGAACGTTTGATGATGCACCGGCATTATGAATTGCGCGCCGGCGGCGTTGGCCATCTCGATCGCCTGCTCCGGCGTGCAATGGTTCCGGATCCATGGGTTGTAAGCTGCGATCGATATGATCGCGAGATCGATGGGCCCGTACTTGCGAAGCTTGGCAAAAGTGTCCGTGAACGCGGTGTCCCCAGCGAACAAGATGCGCCGTCCGTTTCGCTCCATAAGATAGCCATTGTAACCGCGATGGGTGTCGCGCTGCATTCGCGCGCCCCAGTGTTTCACTTCAAAGGCGCTGATGAAAATATCGCCAGCCGTACGGCTGCCAGTCTTAATCATTTTCGTTTCACCCCAGCGAAGCTCGGTGATGGCTCGGAGACGTGTCCATCTTAGCAAGTCTGCCGTGTTCGAAGCAGTGATTACGCTGGTGTCTTTGTTAAAGCGGTGGAGCGTTCGCAAATCGAAATGATCGAAGTGCGCATGGGATAGAAGAATGAGGTCAATGCGAGGCAGTTCGTGAAATTGGAGCGCCGGTGCAGTTAATCGCTTCGGACCAATGGTAAATCCCGCCAATCGAATCCCGATGCGTGGAAAAAGCACCGGGTCGGTGAGAATGTTGATGCCGAAGAAATTGACGAGCACTGTGGCATGGCCGATCCAGCCTGCCGTTGCCTGGGTATCATTCCACTTCAGGGGCTCGGGTTTTGTGAAAGCGGGAGCGATCGGGCGCCAGCTTTCGATTGTCCATTCACGCCAAAGATGCGCGAGCCAACGGCGCACCCGCGCGCTGCGCAAAGTTGGTTGATCGGGTGTATCCACTAAATGCTTCGGATAACAAGAACACAGACAACTGTGCCAAGTGTTTTGGTCGGTAGGAGGAAGCTGCGGTCTCCGCCTAAATGTTACCCGCTGCTAAATAATCCTTTAATTGCTTTCCAGAGAGTTCTGGTTGCTTTTGGCCTGCCAGCGCGTGCAACGAGTACGGGACAACTCGCGCGGTTTAAAATGCTGCGGGTCAGATCGCCCATGATGTAATGACCAAGCAGGCCGCGCGCCTGCGAGGTGCCGGTCACGATCAAATCGTAATCGCCTGCGCGTACTTCCTCGAAAACTTGATCGATTACAATGCCATGCCGAAGGCGCACTTCGGCCGGCACCGCAAGGTGTTCGAGGTCTCTTTTTTGCCGGCGCAAATTTGTCCCGAGCTCCGACTTGGATTGTAGCAACCGATCAACGTTTTCTTCTAACTGTACAAGATTGAGATAGATGGCAGGTGGCTCGGCCATTACATGTAGAAGCGTGACCGACGCGCCGAGAGCGGCCGCAATCTTGCCGGTGAATTGCACCGCGTGTTCGATGAATTCTTTTCCGCCCGTGCAAACCAGAAAACGTTTCAACTGTTTCCGTTCCCCGATTGCCACTAGTACTGCCGGCTGAATCGCCTTGATCACTTCGTATGTTCTTTCCGAGCGCCAGTAATGCCCGGTTGCGCCGATCCATCGCGCGCCAACGAGAACGAGATCGTAGCCGTTCTTTGATGTTTGATCGAGAATCTGGCGCACAGGATCGCCCGCGCTCACGACGATATCCGGCCGCGCACTCTGTGTCCGGAGGGATTGCGCCTGTCTTTCAAGCGTTTCGCGCAGCGGGCGCTCATCGCTCGACTTTTCGGCGATGCCGAGAAGAGTGACTTCAGCTTTTAAGGGACGGGCTAGTAAGGTTGCCAGTTCGATCGCATTTTCGGAGGCCGGCATACCATCGCTGCAAATCAGAATTTTCATCGCTAAACTTTTTGGCCAGTAATGAGCGTGTAAACTACAATGGCCACGCCGATCAATGGCAATGGAACAAAGGCGAGCCGAATTTTCGGTCCCGCGAAATATTGTGTAGCGACCACTCCAATCTGCGCGCCGATAACTGCGCCTGTGTGCATAACCAGCGCGATTAGAATATCCACGTTGCCTTTGATCGCGTGGGTAATCGTTCCATAGCTGGCTGAAATCACGATCTCAAAAAGATCTGTTCCGACTGCCAGATGCGTGGGAATCCCGAGCACGTAAACCATTGACGGCATTCGAATGTAACCTGCGCCGCCGCCGAGGAAACCGCTGAAGATGCCCCCGATGAAGGCAACCAGAAGTATGGTCCAGAGAGAAATCGCCCGTATGCCTGAAGTGGGCAGAGAGATCATCGGCCAAATCCTCAGACGTTGAATCATCTGCGTGACAGGCCCGAATACGGAATGGTCTTGCTTTGACGCCTTGTCTTTCACTGTGCGGTGCTGCGATGATTTTTTGCCCGACCACAGGGTTGTTCCGCTCTCCCACAGCATGAACACCGCGATGCCGAAATAGACGACGATCGCGACGAAGCTGACAACCGTGTTCACGTTTCCCGCGCGTTTTAGCGCCTGAATCAATTGCGCGCCGGCTTCGGCGCCGGCGATTGTTCCCAACGCCATGATCAGTCCTAGTTTCAGATCGACATTGCCCAGCGTGCGGTGCTGTCTTGCTGCTACGATTGATTTGCCGACGATATGCGCCAAGTCTGTCCCAACCGCGTAATTCCAATTTACTCCCATCAGGCGCAACGCGGGGCCGGCAATGAAACTTCCGCCGACTCCGAAGAACCCACCCAAAATTCCAATGATAAAGCCGACGACGACCAGATAAATCGGATTGATATCCGCGTTGGAGATCGGGAAAAACATCAGCTATCTCCAACGGCCCCGCAGGAAGCGAAACAAGAGGGTCGTTACCGTGTCCAGTGCGACCGCCTGACCGGCGATAAGCAAAAGCGCGACCGCCGCATAAATGTAGCGATGCTGCGCTTCAAGATAGAACAGCCAGCCGCCCAGAAGATGAAGAACCAGGAAGAAGTAGATAACGACGAGAATCGAATAAACCGCCAGTTCGATCGCAAACGCTCGCAGGCTCTTAGTGGTGTTCCTTCGCATTAGGGCAAGATGGTTGAAGCGTTGACCGGTTAAATCGCTAAATCAGTAAGTCATTACTGGCTACATGAATCGAGCGCTGTTTCGATGATGGGCTTTCAGCTTCAAGGCTTTAACGACTTAAACGTGCCGACAGCAAGTGGCGGTTGCGTGCAATCACGTTCAGGCGCAAATTACTTTGCGCTGGGAGCGTTTGTTTCTAACGTTCCACTTCATTTTTACGGAAAAAGCCATGGCCGATGTCGCGAACAAATACGCCGAAAACGTACCGGGCAAATTCTATGTCGATGATCAGTGTATCGATTGCGACTTGTGCCGCGAAACCGCGCCGGCCAATTTCAAACGGAACGATGACGGCGGCCATTCCTATGTCTACAAACAACCGGAGACGCCAGAAGAAGAAGGACTTTGCAAGGAAGCAATGGAAGGCTGCCCAGTCGAAGCAATAGGGAACGACGGAACGTAATCCTGTTGCGGCGGCTTATACCGCCGAGTCTCATGGGCAAGCAAGGCAGTCGGCGCTCACAGAGCGTCGCTACAGTTCCGGTTGCATTGAGCGTCGCAGGCTCCGATAGCAGCGCAGGCGCCGGTATCCAGGCGGACCTCAAAACATTTTCAGCACTCGGTATCTATGGATTGACCGCAGTCACCTGCACTGTCGCTGAGATTCCCGGGAAAGTTTCGCAGATTGAGCCGGCCAGCGCGAGAATTGTTCGTGAGCAAATCGAAGTGCTCGCAAAAAATTTTCCGATCACTGCGATCAAGACCGGTCTGCTTTGCTCTGCTGAAATCGTTTCCGCCGTCGCGAAGTCGTTACGAGGCATAGACAAGATATGTGGGTCACCGATTCCGCTCGTGATCGATCCAGTGTTTGTCGCGACGAGCGGGGATCCTCTGCTTGAACCCGCGGCTATCGAGACTTATGAGAAGGAATTGTTCGCGCTCGCGACCTTAATTACGCCAAATCTCGGTGAAGCACAGCGCTTACTTGGAACGAGAATTAGAGATCGGCGATCGATGCATCGTGCCGGGAAAAAGTTGGAGAAGAGATTCGGAACTGCGATTCTTCTCAAAGGCGGTCATCTGGCGGGCAGCCGCGCTGTCGATCTTCTGTTCGCCAATGGGAAAGTTATCGAATTTTCAGCGCCATTCGTCCGCGGTATCGCGACTCATGGTACCGGCTGCACCTATTCGGCAGCGATCACCGCCGGCCTTGCCAAAGGCCTGTCTCTCGAAGACGCTGTCAGACAGGCCAAGAAATTCGTGACCGACGCAATCACGCGACATTTCCGATGGACGCCGCGCTCTTGCGGCACCGTACAAGCGCTTAGGCACTGGTAGCGAGATCGATGGTTGCACCTGCGAACCTTACTACGGTTTCGTCTCCCAACGCTTTAACTGCATCGCCTCAAGTGCAGCCACAGTTTCCGCCTGTTTCTTGCTGCGGCCGCTGCCTTGGCCAAGGACAATTCCCTCCCAAACAACCTGTGAGACAAACATCTTTTCATGCTCAGGCCCACTTTGCGAAACCAATTCATAGACGGGACTGCGAGGCGAGATGCTTTGTAGTAACTCCTGAAGCTGGCCCTTGGGATTGATGTCCACTGGTGTTTCCGCCAGCTGTTCGAGATCACCACGAGTTTGCGTCAAAATGAAATCTTTCGCGGCTTCGAGGCCGCCGTCGAGGTAAATGGCACCGATGAGCGATTCAAACGCATCCGCCAATGTGGACGTGCGTTCCCGGCCGCCACTGCTTTCTTCACCGCGCCCCATCAAGATGTAACGTCCCAAGTCGAGCGTCGCAGCATGCGCCCGCAACGCTTCACGAGAGACCAGCCGCGAACGGAGTTTCGTTAGCTGACCTTCGGCTTCGGTTCGAAAATGGCGAAACAGATGCTCGGTGATAACAAGCTGGAGAACAGCGTCGCCCAGAAATTCCAAACGCTGATAATCAAAATGATAACGTTGCGCCTCATGGCCGAGGCTCGGATGCGTGAGTGCCTCCGCCAGCAAAAGTGAATTCCGAAATTTGTAGCCGATGCGTTCTTCGAGCGGTGTCACTTTTTGCCATTCTGGGCGAAATCGAAGAATCTCTCAACTAAGTATAACGACAGTTCGCCGGGCGAGAATATGGCTCGCCAATCATGACAAAAAACCAACGGACAACCAGGTCGTCGAAGGCGCATTCCGCTATCGTTTTTGATAAACTTCGAGCGAAGTAACCACATCCAAAGCGCGCTGTAACACCGGATCGTATGCTGGCGGCTTCTCCGGCGCGCGGCCGCGGCGTTGCTGCGCCGCCTCCGCTGCTTCAACCTCGGGATTGGTCCCGGCTAACAGCGCTGCCTCGTTCATGTGCGGCCGGCCACCTTCATAAACAAACGGCCCCATTCCTTTTTCGCCGCTCAGTTGGAAAATCTGCTGCTTATCTGCCATCGACATTTCAACAGGCAAATCTGGTTTTATCCCTTCCGGAAACAGTGGACGACCGTCGGGGGAAACCATTTCTGCGACAGCAACGCGTAGAATTTTGCCGCTCGGCAGTAACAAATCGGAGTATTCGGCTGCGCGACCGGCAGTCGTTTGCCCGATGACCAGCGCCTTGTCGTAATATCTCAGTGCAGCAGCGATCGCCTCAGCCGCACCAACTGTGTCGCCGTCAGTGAGTACCATGACCAGGCCGCGAAACGCCGGATCACGATCGGAACTGAAGACGCGGTCTTGACGTCCCGTCGGCTTGCGCAAGGTAAAAAGAGTTTTGCCTTTGGGACAAAACCGCTTTGCAAACTCGGCAGCCAGCGACAAATCAGCGGCTACCTGGCTGGCGCGAAGATCCACAATGATCTCGTTCACGTTTTTCGCGACGAAGTTGCTCAGGCTCTTGTCCAACGCCTGAAGGTTAGCGGCGTTTAATGAACCGGCGCGCACGTAACCGATGTGGCCTCCGATAACCTCGCTGTAAAAGATGCTAGGCCCTTCCGCCGGGGCGTTCTCCTTGGCGGGCAAAAGCATCACACCGCGCGGCAGCCGCACTATGAGGCCCTCAACAGTCGCCCGATTCAACTCAGTATCGGTAATTGCATCCGGATCTGTGAAATTCGCTTTTAATAGGGTGACGACTGCCTGCAGGTCAGCCTGGCCTAATGAATTGACCAGATCTTCTGTTGTCGGGCTGGACGAGGGCGAGGGCGATGAGAGCGCGGATGGTCTTGCCGAAGCGGCGGGCCTGCTTGGAGACATTACAGCCGGCGACGGAGTTTGCGCCAGCGCAGCTATCGCCACGAAGAAGCTAATAAAGAATGACGACGTTAATTGACACATTTGAAACAGATGCCGACCTATAGCGCATTTTCTAATTGCGCGAAAATTCGAAATCGAACATCGACTTTGGCGTTCTCTCAATTGGTCACACTCAGGGCAATGTCGCGTCGGTAGTGGCAGTTCTCGAAATGAATGCGGGAGACAGCGTCATACGCGCGTGCGCGTGCGGCTTCGAGCGTTGATCCAAGGGCTGTGACCGCGAGAATCCGACCGCCAGCGGTCTTAACTTCGTCGTCGGCGCGTTTTGTTCCGGCGTGAAAAATCTGAACATCTTCGAGCTTTGCCGCGTCGTTGAGACCTGAAATCGTTTTTCCAGTTTCGTATTTACCAGGGTAACCGCCAGAGGCGAGCACGACCGTAACGGCAGCACGCGTATCCCATTCAATCGTACACTTGCTGAGATTTCCATCGATCGTCGCTTCCAACAGCGGTACGAGATCGGATTTCATCCGGGGCAGGAGTGCCTGTGTCTCCGGGTCGCCGAAACGGCAATTGAACTCCAGCACGCGCCCTCCCTCGCTCGTAATTATCAAGCCCGGATAAAGCAGTCCACGAAATGTTATTCCCTCTTGCAGGAGACCGCGTAGCAGTGGCTGCATGATTTCCGTCTCGAATTTCGATTGCAGTTTCTTAGTCCAATTGTTGGCAGGACTGAACGCGCCCATCCCGCCAGTGTTCGGGCCCTGGTCGCCCTCCAGCGCACGCTTGTGATCGCGCGCCGATTCCAACAAACGATAATTACTTCCGTCCACCAGGGCATGCAGCGAACATTCTGTTCCGCGCAAAAAGTCCTCGATCACGACACGTCGACCTGCGTCGCCAAAGCGGCCCTGATTCATCATCTCGTCGATGGCGGATCTCGCCGCCACACGATCAGCGGCAACGATTACTCCCTTTCCCAGAGCAAGGCCGTCTGCTTTGATCACCACTGGAAATTCCAGTTGTTCGCAGTAATGCAGCGCTTCGCTACTGTCGGAAAACGTCCTGGCCTCGGCTGTAGGGATTTTCTGAGAACGCATCAGCTCTTTCGCAAAAATTTTGGACGCCTCAATGCGCGCCGCCGACTTCGTCGGACCAAACGCGCGCAATTTTTCAGCAGTAAAAAGATCGACAATTCCTGCGGCAAGAGGATCGTCCGGACCGACCACGGTCAGGTCGATGCGATTTTCTTTAGCGAAGCGAACGAGCGTTTCCAGATCACTGGTTGAGATGGAGACATTTTCGGCAATTTCAGCGGTTCCCGCGTTGCCCGGCGCACAAAAAATGCGTTCGGCATCCGGAGATCGCGCCAATTTCCATGCAAGCGCATGTTCACGGCCGCCACCACCAATAACCAGAATCTTCATCGCAAATTCGTTTGACTGTAGAGGCAGCCGCATCGCCTGCAAAGTGTTCGAAATCTCAGATGGCATCCGTCTTAGGCGGACTTCTACGGTTTGCGCGCTGAGGATCACTCTGAGCGCGATTCAGCAGGCAGGATCGACAACTCCAGTTTCTCGGTATGCCGGATCACTGTGAGGCTGGCGCTTACGCCAATTTGTTCGCCTACCAATATCTTATGCAAATCGTGCACGCTTCCGATCGGCTGGCCATTGAATGCCACCATCAAATCGCCCTCGCGCAATCCAGCGCGTTCGGCAGGACTGTTCTTTTCAATCGAAACGACGAGCACACCCGTCTCAAGAGGCAACCTGTAGAAACGAATGATCCGCCGGTGAATCGGCACATTTTGCCCGGCCACACCGATGTAACCGCGCCGGATTCGTCCGTCGCGGATTAACCAACCAGCAACCAACCTGGCGGTGTTACTTGCGATCGCGAAACAAATGCCTTGCGCTGGCCGAATCATTGCCGTGTTTACGCCTACGACCTCGCCGGCCGAATTAACCAATGGTCCACCGGAGTTGCCCGGATTCAATGCGGCATCGGTTTGAACAATATTATCAATCAAACGACCTGATTGCGCGTGCATCGACCGACCGAGCGCGCTGATCACGCCTGCAGTGACGCTCGCTTGAAAGCCGAGAGGATTTCCAATCGCTATCACGAGTTGACCTACGCGCAAATTCTCCGAGTCGGCCAGGCGGACATGAATAAGTTGCGGCGCATCGATTCGAATCACAGCGAGATCCGTGTCCGGATCGTCGCCCGTCACTTGGGCTGGATATTCGCGTCCATCCGGCAGATTTACCGTGATAGAATTCGCCGCATGAACGACGTGGCTATTAGTCAGAATGAATCCGTCAGGGGTGATGATGAAACCCGACCCATTGCCGCTCAGTTCGCGGGTTCCGCGCTGGACGTTGACGCGTTGTTTGACGTCAATGTTTACCACGGCCGGGGCGACACGCGCGGCCGCACTGACCACGGTACGCGAATATGCATCAAGCAGTACGGAATCGTCCTGGCCAGCGGTGGGAGTGTCGACGTCCTTGCTCGTCGCCGATGGAGCACCAGAGCCCATCTCGTTTAAGAGAAAATCCGTCGGGACAGCGTTTCCTTCGTAGGAGATACAATTGTCATAGTGTAAATTTCGGATGCTCAAACCGACAGTCAACTACATATGTCTTCAGCCTATACATACCTTCAGGAATGTTACTCTCTGCTTGCGCGTCAACGGGAATTGTTTTAGACAGGGGCGTGCGAAAAGTGGCCTCCGCCCCTTCCGTTCTGGACGCGCAGTGTCCTTCCCGGCTCGTGCTCGATCGAATTGCTGACAAATGGACCGCTCTCATTATCCAGATTCTGGCGCGCGGAACCATGCGTTATGCCGCGCTACAGCGCGAGATCGGGGGCATTTCGCAAAAAATGCTGACCCAGACGCTCCGAAGCCTCGAACGCGATGGCTTGGTACAGCGCACCGTTCATCCCGTTGTGCCTCCGAAGGTGGAGTACTCTCTCACGAGATTGGGCCGGACTTTGATTGAGCCGTTGCATGCGCTTTGCCGATGGTCGGAAAAACATCTCGCGGAACTTCAGGCGAATCGCGCGCGGGCAAAGCAAGTCGTAGTGGAGTGACGGTGTATTGGGGTGCCGGGGAAGTGAAATTCCATCACCCTGTTACTCGGCTACTCCATCTCTTTGGCAGCTGATCATGCACCAAGCTGAGATCATTGTCCTTCTGTTCGCTTTGGTGGCGGTTCTCGCTGTGCTCGCGTGCAAAGTTGCGCTGCCGTACCCGATCGTACTCGTCATTGGCGGACTTGCCCTGAGTTTCGTGCCGCGATTGCCGGAGGTGAAACTCAATCCTGACACCGTATTCTATTTCATTCTCCCGGCACTTCTTTATCCGGCTGCGTTGTTCACATCGTGGCGCGATTTCCGCCGGAATCTGCGGCCGATTCTTCTCTTGGCAATAGGACTTGTGCTGGTGACAACGGTCACTGTCGCGTGGATTGCACATACGATCTTGCCGACGCTTCCGTGGGCGGCTGCTTTTGCGCTTGGCGCAATTGTCTCGCCGCCCGATGCGATCGCTGCCACAGCAATTCTTCGCCGCCTTGGCGTTCCCCATCGTATTGAAGCAATCCTTGAGGGTGAGAGCCTAGTGAATGATGCGACTGCACTGGTCGCGCTGCAGTTTGCGATCGCGGCCCTCCTCACCGGGACCTTCTCACTCGGCGATGCGGCCATTCGTTTTGCCTGGGTAGCGGCTGGCGGAATTGCATTTGGGTTGCTTGTTGGGCTGGTAATGCGCTGGGTGCAAAGCCATCTGGATGATCCACCGATCCAGATCACAGTCTCTCTGCTGACGCCCTTCGTCGCGTACCTGCCAGCAGAACGTCTCCACGTCTCGGGCGTTCTCGCGACGGTCGCCGCCGGAATTTTTCTCGGCTGGCATTCGCCGCTGATCGTCACTCCTCGCTATCGTCTGCAAGCATTCGCGTTTTGGGAAATGGTCGTGTTCCTTCTGAACGGTTTCGTCTTTATCGTTATTGGCCTGCAACTTCCTGGGCTTCTGCGCGCACTGAATCGCGAATCGCTTGCTGGTCCGCTCATCACCGCGATCGTCATCAGCATTACGGTCATTTTAGTGCGGTTTGCCTGGGTACTCCCGGCGACATATCTGCCGCGTCTGCTCAGCCGCAAATTGCGGGCGCGCTATCAAATTCCACCATGGCAGGATGTTGCCGTCGTCGGTTGGGCGGGTATGCGCGGCGTGGTTTCATTGGCAGCAGCCTTCGCGCTGCCGCTGGCGCTCAGTAACGGCAGCCCATTCCCAGGGCGCGATTACATTTTGTTTTTTGCTTTCTCAGTGATCCTAGCGACGCTCGTCCTTCAAGGTCTGACGCTGCCGTACTTGATTCGGAAACTGGGAATCACGCATGACGGAGAGGCAGATGAAGAGGAACGCCGGGCACGCCTGGAAGCGAACAAAGCCGCAATTGAATTGATCGAGGAGCTCCGGGCCAACGGAAAGTTTTCGCCCGACACAGTGGGTCGATTGCGCGCAGAATACGACGAACGCGTGGAACAATTGCAACTTTGCGCCGAGAACCCTGACGATTGCCGCGGCGAAATTGCCACGCCGCAATATCAGCGTTTGCAACGCAAAGCACTTCGCGCCGAAAGACAAACCATAATCCGTTTGCGAAACGAACGGGTCATCAACGACGACGCCTTGCGGCGTATTCAGCGTGATCTCGATCTGGCAGAGGCCCGGCTAACGGGAGGGTGAGAGCTTTCGGTGCCTCGTCCGATTTGTGTGGCGGTCGAGCGCAATCACTTAGAACCTAACACTTATTACTCAAGGCCTACCGCACTAAAAACCGTACCGTGCCGGCCAATCTCTGGCTGGCCCGCCAAGCCGCGCTGCACAGCCCTTCAGTTCGTTCTTAAAGAACTTGGCCAGATGCGATCGCACCTTGTTCGTGAGCGGAAGCTTTTCCATTCCGGTCCAGCTGTTGTAATCCGCCGTCAACCGGCCGCCAGGTTTGTCTGGGTCAGCGCCCAAGAAACAAAGCATAGAGCGCCGTAGTTCAGCGGGGTTGCTTTGCAGATCGTCAAAAAAATAAACACGAAACTGAGCTGGATGGACATAGCGTTTCCATCGCGCTGCGACGGCGCTCGGGTACGAACGCAAAAGCATCCCTCGGCGCAACAAATTCCGATTGACTTCGTCGATGCTGGTTACGTCAAACGGCTCAATCTGACGGTAATGCACTTCCATGGACAAGTGCGACCACACTCGCTCAACTGGGTCACGCGCCAGAAACATCACGTTTAAGTTTGGGAAATATCCAACAACCTGCCGAATGACTTTGTTACTCAGCGTCGAATAATTTGGCGAAATATCACCTGAAAGGAGCGATGCTTTGGGTTCAAACAGTCGCGCATAA
>WNEN01000067.1_pt1 | contig 16926 bp, 15 predicted proteins | sample 5399951 | NCBI WGS metagenome assembly WNEN01 (sample SAMN13153327, study PRJNA577476) | soil metagenome | isolation source: 20 cm grassland meadow soil 5 days after 1st rain plot 2 | place: USA:California | collected 2015-09-21
TGGACAGGCCCTGGGTCGCGGCGTGGGGCATTCATTACACCGTGGGCGTGGACGGGATTTCGCTCTTCCTCGTCCTGCTCACCACGTTCCTGATGCCACTCTCGATCCTCGGCAGCTGGAGCTACATCACGCGGCGCGACGGCGGGTTCTACGCGCTCCTCCTCGTGCTGACGACCGGCATGATCGGCGTCTTCGTCTCGCTCGATCTCTTCCTCTTCTATGTGATGTGGGAAGTGATGCTGATCCCGATGTACTTCATCATCGGCGTCTGGGGCGGAGACAACCGGCTGTACGCGGCGATCAAGTTCTTCATCTACACGTTCGTCGGCTCGCTCCTCATGCTGGTCGCGATTCTCGTGCTGTACCTGCACGCCGCTCGCGCGACCGGCGCGTATTCGTTCGGGTACGCGCACCTCTTGAGCAACGCGAAGGATCTCGGACCCGTCGCCTGGTGGCTGTTCGGCGCATTCTTCCTGGCGTTCGCAATCAAGGTGCCGCTGTTCCCGCTGCACACCTGGCTGCCGGATGCACATGTGGAGGCACCGACGGCGGGGTCCGTGATCCTGGCCGGCATCCTGCTGAAGATGGGCACGTACGGCTTTCTGCGGTTCGCGTTGCCGTTCTTCCCCTCGGTCGCGCTGAGCCGGACCGTCCAGCTCGTCATCGTCATCCTGTCGCTGATCGGCATCATTTACGGCGGCCTGGTCGCACTGGTGCAGCCGGACTTCAAAAAGCTGATCGCCTACTCCTCGGTCGCACACCTTGGCTTCGTCATGCTGGGGATCTGGGCGCTGACGCTCCAAAGCGTGCAGGGCGCGCTGCTGATCATGATCAATCACGGGATCTCGACGGGGGCGCTGTTCTTCCTCGTCGGCATGATCTACGAGCGCCGCCACAGCCGCCTGATCGAGGCGTACGGCGGGATTGCCCGCGTCGTGCCGCTGTTCGCCGGCATTCTCACGATCGTGTCGCTGTCGTCGATCGCGCTGCCCGGAACGAACGGCTTCGTGGGAGAATTCCTGGTGCTCCTGGGATCGTTCCGCACCTATCCGATCGCGACCGTGCTTGCCACGACGGGCGTGATCGTGGCCGCCGCGTACCTCCTGACGGCGCTGCAACGCGTGATCTACAATCCGCTCACCAACGCCGAGAATGAAAAGCTGAGCGACCTCACGCTGCGCGAGCTCCTCGTCCTCGCGCCGCTGCTCGCCGGTATCCTCTGGATCGGCATCTATCCCAAGCCGTTCCTGCAACGGATGGAACCGTCGGCGAAAGCCCTCATCGAGCAGCTGCGGCCGCCGTCGAGCGTCGCGGGACAGCCATGAGACTGGACCCCGCGGTCTCTCACGACCTGCTGCTGACGCTGCTCCCGGAGCTGGTGTTGACGGGGTGGTCGCTCGTGTTGCTCTTGTTCGTCGCCTGGCGGCATCAGACGACGCGCGACCTGCGCCTCACCGGCTGGCTGACGTTCGTCGCGCTGGTCTCGACGGCCATTGCCACGTGGTGGCTGTGGTGGAACCGCGCCAGCGTGCAGGGCACGGTTTCGATGGTCGCGGCCGACGACTTCCGCTGGGTCGCCGACTGGATCTTCCTGGGCGCGGGCGCGCTCACGGTCCTGGTCTCCTTCGGCTATCTCGAGCGCGAGCGGTTGCTCGCGCCCGAGTACTACGTGCTGCTCGTCTTCGGCGTGCTCGGCATGATGGTCATGGCGGCCGGCGCCGATCTGATGGTGATTTTCCTCGGCCTCGAGCTGATGTCCGTGGCCGTGTACGTGCTCACCGGATTCGACCGGCGCCGCGCCCGCTCCGCCGAAGCCGCACTGAAATACTTCCTGCTCGGCGCCTTCGCCTCCGGATTCCTCCTGTACGGCATCGCCCTCGTGTACGGCGCGACCGGCACGACAAACCTCGGCCTCATCGGCACGCAGGTCGGCGCCCTGGAGGCGAGCCGCTCCAGCGTCATGCTGCTCGCGGGACTTGCGCTGCTCATCGTCGGATTCGGCTTCAAGATCGCCGCGGTGCCATTTCACATGTGGGCGCCCGATGTCTATGACGGCGCGCCCACCCCGGTCACGGGTTTCATGGCGACCGGAGTGAAGGCCGCCGCCTTCGCTGCGCTGTTTCGCGTGCTGAATCAGGCGTTCGGGACGCTGACCACGTGGCACGACATCGTGTGGTGGCTCGCGGTCGTCACGATGATCGGCGGCAACGTGTTTGCGCTGAGCCAGCGATCGGTCAAACGGATGCTGGCGTATTCCTCGGTCGCGCATGCCGGCTATCTCCTCGTCGCCGTCAGCGCCGGCGGATCTCCCGCAACGAGCGCATTCCTCGTCTACGCGATCGCCTACACATTGATGACCGTCGGCGCCTTCGCGATTCTGCAAGCCAAGGGCAGGGCGGGCGAGAGCGACGTCACGATCGACGACCTGTCGGGACTCGCCACGCGTCATCCCTGGCTCTCGTTTGGATTAGCCGTCTGCATGTTGTCGTTGCTCGGGTTTCCGGGCACCGCCGGATTCATCGGCAAATGGTACATCCTGATCGCCGCCCTCAGTGCCGGCCAGAACGTCCTCGCCGCGATCCTGGTGCTGACCAGCGTCGTATCGGCGGGGTACTATCTTCCCGTCATCATGGCGATGTACATGAAGCCCGAGCCGGACGAAACGGCGCACCTGGACGTGCGGCTCGACCGGTGGGGACGCACCGCCGTCGCGGCCGTCGTGCTCGGCCTGTTGCTGTTCGGCGTGTGGCCGAACCGGCTGTTCGACCTGGCCAGGTCTGCCGGCGGCAGCGTGCAACCGTCGTCGACCAGCACCGCCGTATCCCCACCCTGAACGCAGAGTCTTACCGTGAAGCTGCCCGCCACAATCTTTCGCCAGTACGACATTCGCGGTCTCGTCGACAAAGAGCTCACGCCCGCCACGGCGCGCGCCGTGGGGCAGGCGTATACGACGTTGGCCTGGCAGCGGCTCGGCAAGCAGCCACGCGTGGCCGTCGGACGCGATAACCGGCCCTCGGGAAGCCGCCTCGCGAACGGCATCGCCGAGGGAATCGTCGCGGCCGGTGGCGCCGCGCTCGACGTCGGTGAGCTGCCCACGCCCGCGCTCTACTTTGCGACCAAGACGCTGCCGGTGGACGGCGGCATCCAGGTCACCGGCTCGCACAACCCGCCCGAATTCAACGGCTTCAAGATGGTACTCGCGCATGACGCGGTGTTCGGTGACGACATCCAGGTACTCTATCGCCTCATTCATGAGGACAAGCTGGTCGCCAAGGCCGGTGGCAGCACCGGCGCGCACCGTGACCTGCTGACCGCGTACCGGAAGGCCATCGTGCAACGCAACGCGCCGCTGGCGCGGCGCTTCAAGGTTGTCGTCGATTGCGGGAACGGGGTCACGAGCCTCGTGGCGGTCGAAACGCTGCGCGAGCTCGGCGCGGACGTGGTGGCGTTGTTCGCGGAGTCCGACGGCACGTTCCCGCACCATCACCCCGATCCGACGGTGCTCGAGAACCTGCTCGATCTGCAAGCCGCCGTGAAAAAAGAGGGCGCGGAGCTGGGCATCGCGTTCGATGGAGATGGCGATCGCATCGGCGCCGTGGACGAGAAGGGCGAGCCGGTGCTCGGCGACCAGCTGCTGGTCCTGTTCGGACGCGACCTCGTCCGCCGCATGGGCAAGGGCAAGTCCGTCATCTTCGATGTGAAGTGTTCCGAGGTTTTGCCGCAGATGTTGAAGAAAGTCGGCCTGGAACCGGTCATGTGGAAGACGGGGCACTCGTTCATCAAGATGAAGATGAAAGAGATCGGCGCGCCGCTCGCCGGTGAGATGAGCGGCCACATGTTCTTCGGCGGTGACTGGTACGGCTTTGATGACGCGCTCTTTGCCGCGGCCCGGCTGATCGCCTATCAGGCGCGCGAAGGCGGACCGCTCTCGAAGCTCTTAGCCGATCTCCCCAAGACCTACGCCACGCCGGAAATCCGCGTCGACTGTCCCGACGAGCAGAAGTTCGACGTCGTGCAGCAGGCTGCGGACGAGTTCACCACGAAGTATCCCGTTTCGACGCTCGATGGCGTGCGCATCACGTTCCCGGAAGGATGGGGACTGTTGCGCGCCTCGAACACGCAGCCCGTGCTGGTGATGCGGTTCGAAGCGACCAGTCCGAAAGCGCGCGACGCCTACCGCGCCGAGGTCGAGGGCTGGCTGGCGGCGCGCGGCGTGACGGTGTGACGCGAGCCAACCGGCGCACGCTGTACCTGATCGGCGCCGGGCTCCTGGTGGCGGCATTGGTCGGCGGCCGCTGGCTGGCCGTCGAAACCGCCGAGCGCGCGTGGGACCGCACCTTCGCCGGCGGCGAGGCCGTCATCGCCGTTCGCGAGCTCTCCCGTCTGCTCCAGGCCGTCGTGCTCGCGGTGGCCATCATCTGGATCACCGGCAACCTGCTGATCGTCTACCGTGCCATCGGCTCGGTCCAGATGCCGCGCCGGCTCGGCGACCTCGAGATCGTCGAGGCGGTACCGCGCCGTACGCTGCTCACCGCGACCGCGCTGCTCGGCGTCGTGTTCGGGACCTTGCTCTCGCTTGGTACGAGCGACTGGTGGCGGCATGCCGTGCTCGCCGCGTCGCCACCGCACTTTGGCGTGACCGACTCCACCAAACTCGGGCTCGACGCGGGCTACTACGTCAGCGTGCTGCCGTGGCTGTCGGTGATCCAAGACCGCACGTTCATTCTGGTGCTGGGCGCCCTCGGCATCGTCGCGCTGCTCTATGGCGTGATCGGGTCGCTGCGAATTCGCCGCGGCCGGATCCGCGCCAGCGCCTACGCGCGCGCCCACATCGGCGTGCTCCTGGCCGTGCTCGCACTCGCGATCGCGTGGGGAGCGGTCCTCGACCCCGCGGAGATCGTCGGCGGACTTCACGGCCCCATGGATCCGGCTGCCCTGTCGGTACGCATTCCAGGCGCCGCGGTCGTCGCCGCCATGGCGATCGTGACGACCGTCATCTCGCTCGTGTGGGCGTGGCGCGACCGGCCGACCATGATCCTCGCCGGCTGGGCGGCGTTACTGATCTCCCTGGCGGCCGGCTACTTCATCATTCCCGGCGTCGTCAAGGCGTCGGGGCCCGGTGAGAGTCCCGAGCTCCGGCAGCGCCGCGCCGCGCTCGAGCGCGTCGCATTCGGACTCGATCTGCTCGATTCGACGCCGCCGCCGGCATTCGCCTCCGGAGAGGCCGCCGTGCGCACGATCCCGCTGTGGGATCCGGCGCACATCGCGCGTGCCGTGGACACCAACGCCACGGCGATCGCGTTGCGCGCGCCACGGCCCGACGACCAGGGCGCGATGTGGCTCGTCGCACCGACTCGCGCGCCGGCGACGCTCCGCGTCGCATCGGAGACGGATAGCGGCCTCGTCCTGACCACGCTGCCGACCGGCACCATCCGGTTGCTGTTCGGGCCTGGGCAAACCGGCCCAATCGTCATGCCCGGTGACAGCGCGCGATCAGGTGGCCGCGTGTTCCCCGGGAAAGGCCGCGGGATTCCGCTCACTGGCGCGCTGCGCCGCTTCGCCATCGCATGGACGATCCAGGAGTGGGGCCTGACACGCGGAGACTCCAATGGAGCTCACCGCGTGCTGCTGTGGCGTCGTGACGTCAGCGATCGACTGGAGCGCCTCGCGCCGTTCGCGCGCTTTGGCACTCCGACACCGGTGTTGCGTACCGGCGGGGACCCGCTCTGGTGGGTGAGCTGGGGCTACGTGGCACACGAGGCATTTCCGCTCGTGCGGTCGCTGCCGTGGCGCGGCGACGACGTGCGCTTTCTTCGCCCCGGACTGATCGGCGCGGTCAGCGTCGAAACGGGAGAGACGCACCTCTGGCTCGCCCCCGGTTACGACTCGCTCACCGCGGCATGGGCTCGGGCGTTCACACCGCTCATCGAGCCCGCCGAGCGACTGCCCGCGGATTTGCGCGCGCAGCTGGCCTATCCGATCGAGACGTTCGATCTCGCGGTGGACCAGCTGGTGCGCGCGAGCACCGACTCGGTTGCGCAAACTGCCTGGAGCGCGAGGCCGCGCGAGCCGTACCAGCTCGGCATCGCGTCAGGCGCAGCGAGCGGAACGGTGTGGACCGCCATCGCATTGGAATCCGGACTGCTCACGCCCAAGCGATTTGCGGCGCTCCTTGCAGGTGCCGTCACCGCGCGCGGGCTGGAGCTGCATCTCTGGCGGCCGTCGCCCACGAATCCGGAAAAGCTTCCCGGCGAGCTCGTCGGCTCCTCATTGCTGCGACCCGGCCAGCTTCGCGTCTGGCCCACCGGCAATACCCTGATCACCGTGCAGGGACAGTTTCTCGATCCTGTGTCCGCGCGTCCTGCTCCGGCGCCCCACCTCACCGAGGTGTACGTGACGTACGGCGGCCGCGCCGGCCATGCGTTGACCGCCCGTACCGCGCTCCTTGGCGGTGAGCAGATCATCACCGATACGACGCTGACCGCGCGCTGGGAGCGCGCGCGACGGCTGGCGATGCGCGCCGACTCCGCGCTCGCGGCTGGGAATCTCGAGCTGTTCGGGAGCCTGTGGCGGCAGTTGATGGGTGAGCTTGCTCCGGCCCAACGGCCCCGCTAGGTTGCGCCGCCGTGTCCGACCCGGGAACGATCGTCATCGCGCTGGGAGGGAATGCCGTCGCACCTCCCAACGAGCGGCCCACCATCAGCAATCAGTTCCGGCACACGCGCGCCAGTCTCGCACCGATCGTCGATCTCGCCGCCGACGGCTGGAACATCGTCCTCGTCCACGGCAACGGACCGCAGGTCGGTGATGAGCTGGCGCGCAACGAGCTCTCGGCTGATCAGGTCGAGCCGCTGCCCCTCGGCGTGCTCGTGGCAGGGACTGCCGGCTGGATGGGGTACATGATCCAGCAATCGCTCCAGAACGCACTCGAGCGCGCCGGGATCCAGCGCTCCGTCGTGACGATGATCACCCAAACGCTGTGTCACGCCGATGATCCCGATCTGCACACGCCTTCCAAGCCGGTCGGCCACAAGCTCGATTCCGCGCGGCAGGGCCGACTCATGGCTCGCGGTATCCCCGTGCGCGACGGGCGCCGTCTCGCGCCCAGCCCGCGCCCCATCGGCATCGTCGAGAGCCAGATGGTCCACGATCTCTCGGTGGCGGGCTACATCGTGATCGCCGGCGGAGGTGGCGGCCCGCCGGTGTACCGGGATCCCAAACTCGGCCTGGAGGGGATCGACGCCGTGGCCGACAAGGACCGCGTCGCCGCAATTCTGGGCCGCGAGATTGGTGCGCAAGTACTATTGATTCTCACGAATGTCAGCGCAGTGTGCCGCGGATACGGCACGCCGCGGCAGGAAGCGATCCACCGCCTGACGCTGGCCCAAGCCGAGCATCTGCTCGCCGGCAAGGAGCTGGGCACCGGCAGCATGCGGCCCAAGGTCGAAGCGGCCGCCGAGTTTGTGCGCACGGGCGGGGAGCGGGCGATTATCGCGCAGCTGCAGGATGGCCTGGCGGCACTCAAGGGTGACGCTGGAACGACGATCGCGAAGGAGCACGCGTGAATCTGCACGAGTACCAGGCACGGGACATTTTGCGGCGCCACGGCATTCCGGTGCCGCCGGGCGACGTGGCGACGACGCCGGCCGAGGCACGGGCGCTCGCTGAGAAGCTGGGCGGCAAGGTCGTCGTGAAGGCACAGGTGCATGCCGGAGGACGCGGCAAGGCGGGCGGTGTAAAGCTCGCCAAAACCGCGGCCGAGGCCGAGGCCAACGCCAAGGCCATCCTCGGCATGAAGATCAAGGGACTCACGGTGCAGAAGATCTTAATTGCGCCGGCGGCGGAGATCGCTTCCGAGAGCTATGTCGGCATCATCGTGGACCGCGCGTCGCAGCGCGCGGTAGTGATGGTCAGCCCGGCCGGCGGGATCGACATCGAGGAGGTTGCTGCCACAACGCCCGAGAAGATCCATCGGCTCGCCGTCGATCCGCGCTACGGTCTGCTCGCGCATCAGGCGCTTGGCCTCGGCTTCAAGCTGTATGGCGACGTGAAGCAGGCGCGGGCGGCGGCCGACATCATGCAGAAGCTGTACGGCGCGTTTTACGCAGTCGGCGCCTCGCTCGCCGAGATCAATCCGCTCGTGACGACGCCCGATGGGAGCGTTCAGGCGCTCGACGCGAAAATCTCCATCGACGACAACGAGCTCGAACGCCGGCCCGACATTGCGGCGCTGCGCGATACGTCCGCCGAGGCTCCGGAAGAGGTCGCCGCGCGCGACGCGGGCCTCACGTTCATCAAGCTCGAGGGCAATGTCGGCTGCTGCGTGAACGGCGCCGGTCTCGCGATGGCCACGATGGATCTCGTGAAGTATTACGGCGGCGCGCCGGCCAACTTCCTGGACATCGGCGGCAGCTCCAATCCGCAAAAAGTCGTCAGCGCGCTGCGCATCATCACCTCGGATCCCAACGTGAAGGCGATTCTGTTCAACGTGTTCGCCGGTATCACGCGGGCCGACGACGTCGCCAACGGCATCGTCCAGGCGACAAAAGAATTCGCGCTCAAGGTGCCGATGGTGATTCGCCTGATCGGAACGAACGAGGCGATCGCGGTCGACATCCTGAAAAAAGCCGGCTTCTCGGCGTTGACCGACATGGATGACGCCGTTAAGCAGGCCGTGGCCAAGGCCACCGGGAAAGCGGCATGAGCATCTTCATCGATGAATCCACGCGCCTGGTGGTGCAGGGAATTACCGGCCGCGACGGCTCGTTCCATGCCAAGCAAATGATGGCGTACGGCACCAAAGTCGTCGCCGGTGTGACACCCGGAAAAGGCGGCCAGCGGTTCGAGGACGCCGTTCCCGTATTCAACACCGTCGCCGAAGCCGTGCTCGAGACGAAGGCCAACACGTCCGTCATCTACGTTCCCGCGGCCGTCGCCGCGTCCGCGATCTTCGAAGCCGCCGATTCTGGGATCGAGTTGATCATCTGCATCACCGAAGGCCTTCCCGTGCTCGACATGACACGCGCGCTGCCGTACGTCCACGAGCGCGGCGCGCGGCTCATCGGGCCGAACTGCCCCGGGCTCATTTCACCCGGCAAGAGCAAGGTGGGGATCATTCCCGGCTCGATCTGCAAGCCCGGCAAAATCGGCGTCGTGTCGCGCAGCGGCACGCTGACCTACGAGATCATTCACCAGCTTTCGACGCACGGGTACGGCCAGTCGAGTTGCGTCGGAATCGGCGGTGATCCGCTGATCGGGACGAACTTCATTCACTGCCTCGCGGCGTTTGCCGATGATCCCGAGACGACGGCCATCGTCATGATCGGGGAGATCGGCGGCACCGACGAACAGCAGGCCGCCGAGTACGTCAAAGACAAGATCAAGAAGCCGGTCGTGGGATTCATCGCCGGCCAGACGGCGCCGCCCGGCCGCCGCATGGGCCACGCGGGCGCCATCATTTCCGGCTCGTCCGGCACGGCAGCCGAGAAAATCGCCGCGTTTCAAAAGGCGGGAATCAGCGTGATGAAACGGCCGGCCGATGTCGTACCTCTACTCAAGGAACGCCTCTAAGTCATGCTTACGCTCGCCATCATCAAGCCCGATGCCGTCTCAGCCAACAACATCGGTAAGATCGTCGCACACCTCGAAGGCGAAGGCTTTCGGATTCGTGAGGCGCAGCTCGTGCGGCTCACCAAAGAACGGGCGGAATCCTTTTACGAGGTGCATCGGGAGCGCCCCTTCTTCCAGCCACTCGTCTCGTTCATGACTTCCGGACCGGCGTTAGCGCTCGCATTGGAGCGGGACGACGCCGTCACGCATCTGCGGAAGGTCATCGGGGCGACCGACCCGGCCCAGGCCGAGGCGGGAACGATCCGAAAGCTCTACGCCGAGTCCAAGGAGCGGAACGCGATTCATGCGTCCGACTCGCCCGAGAATGCGGCGCGGGAAGTGGCCTTTTTCTTTCCCTCGCGACGTTAGATGAAGGGCCGTTGACGCAAGTCCCACAAGGGTTTAGCTTCGCTCACCATGTTGCGAGTCGATTTGCGGGAGTTGGCGCATGGGAAGGCCATACAGACCCATGGCGAACTCAAGCAGGACGACCCGGCACTCGAAAGGGCCGGGGTAGCGTTACAGGAGCCGGTGGTGGTGGACGGAAAGTTCCAGTCCATCGGGGAAGACCGGTACTATTGGCAGGGCACGGCGAGCACGGTGGTGCGGGGGGAGTGCCGGCGCTGCCTGACTCCCGTTGCGACACCGCTCCGGCTCGAGATCGGCGCCCTGTTTACGCAGGATGCCGACGCCCTGGACGACCCTGACTCCTATCCGGTAGCGCCAGAGGCGACGGAGATCGACGTCACCCCGGCCATACGCGAAGAGTTAGTGCTCGCAGCCCCACAGTACGTGCTGTGCCGCGACGACTGCAAGGGGTTTTGCCCGCAGTGTGGGAAGGACCTGAATGCCGGGCCGTGCGATTGCAAGCCGGTGGCGGTGGATGCCCGCTGGCAGCCGCTCAAGGCGCTCAAGGACAAGCTCCGCTCTTAACCTAAGGATCTGGAATGGCCGTACCCAAGCGCAGAACCTCGAAGCGCAAGAAGCGCGCACGCCGCACGCACTACAAGGCGGTGCGTCCCACATTGCAGGCCTGCCCGCGCTGTGGTGACATGAAGCAGCCCCATCGCGTTTGCCCGACATGCGGGTATTACAACGGTGAACAGCGAGTAACCGTCGAGGATTGATGATCCGCATCGCGTTGGACGCGATGGGTAGTGACAAAGCCCCCCAGGTCGAGGTGGAGGGGGCGGCGCAGGCGCTTCAAGAGCTGCCGCCGGACTTCCGCCTGCAGCTGGTCGGCCGCAAAGCGGACATCGAGGCGGCGTTGAGCCGCGTGGGTGATGTCGATCGCGCGCGGGTCGAAATCGTGGACGCTCCCGACGTCGTCGCCATGGGCGATAAGCCGCTCGCTGCGATCCGCGGCAAGCCGCGGTCTTCGATTGCCGTCGGGCTCGGTCTCCAGAAAAAGGGCAAATCCGACGCCTTCATCTCGGCCGGCAACACGGGTGCCGTGATGGCCGCCAGCACGCTCGTGTTGCGGCTGCATCCGGGCGTGCAGCGGGCGGCGATCGGGGCGCTGTTCCCCAGCGCCGGCCAGCCGGTCCTCGTCCTCGACGCCGGCGCCAACATCGACTGCGACGCGCGCGAACTCGTCGGATTCGCCCACCTCGGCTCCGTCTACGCCCGCGACGTGCTCGACCGGCCCAATCCCACTGTCGGCCTGCTGAACATCGGTGAGGAAGACGAGAAGGGAAACGCCGTCGTCAAAGAAGCGCATCAACTCCTCAAGCAAACCGCGGGACTCCACTACATCGGCAACGTCGAAGGACGCGAGATCCCGGTCGGCGAAGCCCGCGGGCTGCGGCTGGACGTCGTAGTGTGCGACGGCTTCGTGGGCAACGTCGTGCTCAAGTTCTACGAATCCGCCGGTCGCGTATTCGTTTCGCTGATCAAGCGCGAGGCGCCGGACGTGCTGCAGCGGCCGGAGATGGCCAACGTTCTCAAGGTGCTCGACTACGCCACCTACGGTGGCGCGCCGCTGCTCGGCGTCCAGGGCGTCGTGATCATCTGTCACGGCGCCTCGCCCGCCCAGGCGATCAAGAACGCGATTCGCGTCGCGATCCAGGCCGTCAAGAGTCATCTGTCGGACGACATCGCCAGCGAATTCGCGCATGACGGAAAGATCCCCGCGTGAAACGCCCGTTCGCCGAGCTCTGGGGCACCGGCAGCTACGCGCCGCCGCGCATCATGAAGAACGAGGAATTCTCGAAATTCCTCGACACGTCGGACCAATGGATCCAGGAGCGCACCGGGATCAAGGAACGGCGCGTCTCGACCAAGGACGAGACCAACGCGTGCATGGGTAAGGCTGCCGCCCTGCAGGTGCTCGAAGAAACGGGCCTGACGCCGCTCGACATCGACGCGATCATCTACGCGACCGCGTCCCCGGACCGGCTGCTGCCCTCGCAAGCCTGCGACCTCCAGGCCATCCTCGGCGCGAAGAACGCGGCCGCCTACGACGTCGGCGCGGCGTGCTCCGGTTTTGTCTTCGCGCTCAGCACCGCCGAAGGCATCATCGCCGCCGACCAGGCCAATCACGTGCTCGTGATCGCCGCCGAGAAGCTCACGAGCATCATGGACTGGAGCGACCGCACCACCGCGGTGCTATTCGGCGACGGCGCGGGCGCGACGATCGTGCGCAGGAGCACCAACGGCCGCGGCATTTTGGGGGTGTATCTCAAGACCGACGGCACGCTCGCCGAGCTGCTGTACCGGCCGGGCGGCGGTGCGACGCATCCGCCCAGTGAAGAGCTGCTCAAGGACCACAGCTACTACATCAAGATGGCGGGCCGCGAAGTGTTCAAGGCCGCCGTGCTGTCGATGGCGGATGCGTGCGACCACGCGCTCGAGCGCGCAGGACTCCAGGCCGGTGATATCGACCTGCTCATTCCCCACCAGGCCAACATCCGCATCATCGAAGCGACCGCGAAGCACGCCGGAATGCCGATGGACAAGGTCTACGTCAATGTGGACCGCTTCGGCAACACCTCCGCGGCATCCATCGCGATCGCGCTCGACGAAGCCGTGACGTGCGGCCGGGTGAAACCGGGCATGACGGTGATGTTCTGCGCGTTCGGCGCCGGCTTCACCTGGGGCAGCATGGTCGTGCGGTGGTAGGTACCATCTGGCTTTGCCCGGGGCAGGGCGCGCAAAAAGTCGGCATGGGCAAAGATCTGGCGGAACGGTTTCCACAGGCCCGCGCCGTCTTCGACGCGATCGACGCCGCACTCGGTGTCTCGCTCTCCAAGACCATGTTCGACGGTCCGGAAGAGGATCTCACGGCCACGCAGAACGCGCAGCCGGCGATTCTTGCGCACAGTGCCGCGATCTTCGCGATCGTGCGCGACAAAGTCGAAAGTGTCGTCGCGGCCGCCGGGCACTCGCTCGGCGAGTACTCGGCCTACGTGACCGCGAGTGCGCTGGGGTCGCCGCAGGCCGCGAAGCTCGTGCGGCGCCGCGGAGAGCTGATGCAAAAAGCCGGCGACGAGAGGCCCGGCACGATGGCCGCAGTGCTCGGCCTCGCGACCAAGGAGGTCGAGGCCGCGTGCGAGGAATCGTCGCAGCAGGCGAGCGTCGCGGTCCCGGCCAACATCAACGCTCCGGACCAGACGGTGATCTCCGGCGATCCGGACGCGGTCATCCGCGCCGGCGAGGCGTGCAAGAAGCGCGGCGCCAAACGCGTGATCCCGCTCAAGGTCAGCGGTGCGTTCCACTCGCCGCTGATGGGTCCGGCCAAAAATCATCTGCAGCTCGCGCTCGAGCGCGCCGAATTCGTCGATCCCCGGTTTCCCGTGATCGCCAACGCCACCGCGGAAGCGGTGAAAGACGCCGGTCGGGCCCGCCGGCTGCTCTCGGACCAACTCACGGCGTCCGTCCGCTGGGTAGAATGCATGCAGCACGCGGCACGGATTGGAGGCGACGGCGCGCGCTTCGTGGAAATCGGCCCGGGAGCCGTGCTCGCGGGCCTCTTGAAGCGAATCATACCCGAAGCGAACGTGGTCAGCCTGGGGACGGCTGATGAGGTGACCAGGTTCATGGAAGCAGCGTGACTATGGCTCGACGGGAGGTAATAGACCCGGCGGTGCAGAGCGGGACTCGCATGCAAATCGACCTCACGGGGAAAGTCGCGCTCGTCACCGGCGGGACGCGGGGAATCGGTCACGACATTTGCCGCGCGTTTCTCGACGCCGGAGCCAAGGTCGCCCTCTGCTCGCGCGACGGCGCGGCCGCGGAGCAAACGGCGAGCGCGTTCGGTGAGGGCACGCGCGGATATGCCTGCGACGTGGGTATCGGGTCCCAGGTCGAGGCGTTCGCGAAGGCAGTAGAGAAGGACTTCGGGCAGATCGACGTGCTGGTCAACAACGCCGGCTTCACGAAGGACACGCTGCTGTTCCTGATGACCGAAGCCGATTGGGATTCCGTCGTCGACACGAACCTGAAGGGGACGTTTCTGATGACCAAGTACGCGGCGCGGGGTATGATCAAGCGCCGCTGGGGCCGGGTCATCAACATTACCAGCGTCGTGGGATTGAACGGCAACAAGGGACAATCCAACTACGCCGCGTCCAAGGCCGGGGTGGTCGGCTTCACCAAGTCGATCGCCAAGGAGCTAGCCTCCCGCAACGTGCTGGTGAATGCCATCGCGCCCGGCTATATCGAGACTGAGCTGACGAAGGGCATTTCCGCAGAAGCCAAGAAGTACTTTCAGGACAACATTCCGCTGGGACGGCTCGGCCAAGGCACCGATATCGCGTCCGCCGTCCTCTTTCTCGCCTCCGACTTGGCCAGCTACATTACGGGGCAGGTCATTGTCGTCGATGGCGGGATGGTGATGTGAACCTTCGCTGAGGGTTACCCATGGCAATGGACATGAAGCAGCTCGAGGAGAAGGTCAAAGACATCATTGTGGAAGAGCTCGGCGTCGAGCGCGACAAGCTCACCAATGACGCGAGTTTCATGGAAGATCTCGGCGCCGACAGCCTCGACACCGTCGAGCTCGTCATGGCGTTCGAGAAGGAATTCGACATCGACATCCCGGACGAAGAGGCGGAGAAGCTCCGCACTGTCGGCGCGGCGATGACCTATCTCCACGACAAGATGGGGAAGGGCAAATAGTGACCCGCCGGGTGGCGATCACGGGCCTCGGGCTCGTGACGCCGTTGGGAAACGACGTCGCCGGTAGCTGGGCCGCCCTCGTCGATGGACAGTCGGGGGCGGGGCCGATCACCCGCTTCGATCATACGCAGCTGCCCGTGCACTTCGCGTGCGAAGTGAAGGGCTACGATCCGCTGCAGTACATCGATAAGAAAGAAGCGCGCCGCTACGACCTGTTCTCCCAGTTCGCGATGGGCGCCGCGGTGCAGGCGGTGCGCGACGCGTGCCTCGAGAAAAGCCCGCTCGATCTCAAACGCATCGGCGTCATCATCGGCAGCGGCACGGGCGGCATCGCGACGTTCGAAGAGAACATGCGCACCTTCATCGAGAAGGGGCCGAGCCGCGTGTCTCCCTTCTTCGTGCCGATGTTCATGGCGAACGTCGCGTCGGCGATCGTGTCGATGCGGTTCGGCTTCCAGGGTCCGTGCTACTGCACCGTCTCGGCGTGCGCGTCGTCGGGCCACGCCGTGGGCGATGCGTTCGACCTGATTCGCACCAACCAGGCCGATGTGATGGTCGCGGGCGGCTCGGAAGCCGCGATCACGCCGCTGGCACTCGCGAGCTTCGCCAACATGAAGGCGCTGTCGGAGCGCAACGACGATCCCAGGACCGCGAGCCGGCCGTTCGACAAGGACCGCGACGGCTTTGTCATGGGCGACGGCGCGGCGGTCGTCATTCTCGAGGCGTGGGAGCGCGCCACGGCACGCGGCGCGAAGATCCTCGCCGAGCTGGTGGGCTATGGGGCGACGGCGGACGCGCATCACATCACGGCGCCGGCGCCGGACGGGTCGGGCGCGCAGGAAGCGATGCGGCTCGCGATGAAGTCTGGCAACATCCGGCCGGAGGAAGTCGGGTACATCAACGCGCACGGCACGTCCACGCCGCATGGGGATGCCGCAGAGACGGCCGCGGTGAAGGCGGTGTTCGGCGCGCAGGCGCGGAAGCTGATTTTCGGATCCACCAAGTCGATGACCGGCCACCTCCTCGGCGCGGCTGGGGCACTCGAGCTGGCGATCTGCGCCCTCGCCATTCAGACCGGCGTGATTCCTCCCACGATCAACCAGTTCAACGCCGATCCGGCATGCGATCTCGACTCGGCGCCCAACAAGGCGGTCGAGCGCCATATCGACGTCGCGCTGTCCAATTCGTTCGGCTTCGGCGGTCACAACGTGACGCTCGCCGTGCGGAGAGCCGCATGAGTCTGCGAACTATCGCAGACAAGGTCGACCGGGGCGAACGGCTGACGCGCGAGGATGGCCTCGCGCTTTTTGCATCGCACGACTTGTTGACCATCGGCCGGCTGGCGGATCTCGCCAATCAGCGCAAGAACGCGAACCGCGTGTATTTCGCGGCGAACCAGCACATCAATCCGACCAACGTCTGCATCCTGCGCAACACCTGCGTGTTCTGCTCGTTCGCGCGCATGCCGAAAGAGGACGGCGCGTACACGCGCAGCCTGGAGGAAGTCTTCGCCGAGGCCGACGCCGCGAAGAGCAATCCGACGCGCGAGTTCCATATCGTCGGCGGATTGCACCCCAAGCTGACGCTGTCGTATTACACGGACATGTTTCGCGGCCTCAAGGCGCGACACCCGCAGGTCATGATCAAGGCGCTCACCGCGGTCGAGGTTGCGCACCTCGCGCGCATCGAAGGACTGTCCACACGCGATGTCCTGCTCGCGATGAAGGAATCGGGCGTGAGCACGCTCCCGGGCGGCGGCGCCGAGGTCTTCTCTCCGGCCGCGCGCGCGACGATCGCCGACCGCAAGCTCTCGGGAGACGAATGGCTCGCCGTCCACCGCGAAGCCCACCAGCTCGGCATGCCGTCGAACTGCACCATGTTGTACGGCCACGTCGAGACGATGGAGGATCGCGTCGACCATCTGCTCGCGCTGCGCGCGCTGCAGGACGAGACCGGCGGCTTCCTCACCTACATCCCACTCGCCTACCACCCCGATCACAACGAGCTGGGCGAGGCGCTCGACCGAACCGGCACCGCCACCACGGGCTTCGACGACTTGAAGAACATCGCCGTGGGCCGGCTCGTGCTCGACAACATCCCGCATGTGAAAACGCACTGGCCCATGGTGACACCGTTCATCTCGCAGGTGGCGCTGTCTTTCGGGTGCGACGACCTCGAAGGCACGGTGGTGTTCGAGCG
>WNEN01000071.1_pt1 | contig 16184 bp, 9 predicted proteins | sample 5399951 | NCBI WGS metagenome assembly WNEN01 (sample SAMN13153327, study PRJNA577476) | soil metagenome | isolation source: 20 cm grassland meadow soil 5 days after 1st rain plot 2 | place: USA:California | collected 2015-09-21
CTTCGAAGTGTTCGCGCTGTCCATTCCGTTCATCGTCGCGATGACGCTGCCGATGGCCGTCCTCGTCGCGGTTTTGTACACGTTCAGTCATCTCGCCGCCGACAACGAAGTCACCGCCATGAAGGCGAGCGGGATCAGCGCGGGGCGTATCCTCGTCCCCGTGCTCGGCGGCGCCGCATTCATCGCGGCTATCGCGTTCGTCTGGAACGACCAGATCCTGCCGCGTTCCAACCACGAGCTGCGCACCCTGCTCGTCGACATCCAGCGCAAGAAGCCGACATTTCAATTGAAAGAGCAGGTCATTAACGAAGTCGTTGCGGGGCAGTTCTTCCTGCGGGCCGCGCGTATCGATCCCGCGAGTAACGCGCTCAGCGACGTGACGATTTACGATCTCGAAGACCCCGACCGGCGGCGCGTCATCATCGCCGATTCCGGCCATATGGCGTATTCCCCGGGCGGGACCGACCTGTATCTCACGCTCCGGGACGGTGAAGTTCACGAGATCAAGCGCACCGACCCCGATCACTTCAATCGCACGTTCTACGGGATCAACCGCATCAAGGTGGCCGGCGTCAGCAATACGTTCGACAAGACGAAAAACGACGAATACCGCGGCGACCGTGAGATGACGATTTGCGCGATGCAGGACATTGTGGCGCGGGCGCGCAAAGATCAGGACCGCGTCCGCATCGAGGGCGTCACTGCGGTGATGGCTGATCTGCGCCGGATCGCCGGGCTCGCCCAGCTCCCGCCTCCGCCGGCGGCGGATACGACTCCGCCCGGCCCGACGCTCTATTGCCGCATGCTGGCGACCCTCGGTCGGCTCGTCGGGCCGCGGGCAGCGCAGGCGCAGGTTCCTGTACGACGCCAGGCCAAGCCGGCACCCCCACCCCCACCCCCGCCCGCGGCCGTGCGACCTCCGCCGGTCGCGGTCACGAATCTCGCGTACACGTCGCAGACGGCGGCGGCCTACGTGCAACGGCTGCGCGCCACGCGCCAGCGCGCGGCGATCTACGAAGTCGAGATCCAGAAGAAGCTGGCGATCTCCGCGGCGTGCGTGATCTTCGCGCTGCTCGGCATGCCGCTCGCGATTCGCTATCCGCGCGGCGGCGTGGGGCTCGTCATCGGCACGAGTCTCGCCGTCTTCTCGGTTTATTACGTCGGCTTGATCGGCGGCGAGGAATTGGGCGACCGGCTCATCGTGCCGCCGTTCCTCGCGATGTGGACGCCGAATCTGCTGTTTCTGCTCGCCTCGATTCCGCTCCTCATCGGCGCGCGGCGCGCGGGGAGCACCGCGCACGGCGGCGACTGGGAGGAGCTGCGGCAGACGCTGTTCGGTTGGGTCGACAGAATTCGGAATTCGGAATTCGTGATGCGGCATTGGCGATGAGATTTCGTTCCTCATTCCGTATTCCGCATTTCGCGTTACGGACCCTCGATCGCTACGTGCTCGGAGAATGGCTGCGCGTCTTCCTTGTTACGCTGCTCGGCTTCCCGATTCTCGTCATCGTGATCGACCTGACCGACAGGCTCGACACGTACATGGGACGCGGCATCAAGATGAGCATCGTCGCGTTCTCGTACGTGTTCGACCTGCCGGAGAAGATGTTTTTGGTGCTCCCGGTCGCCGTATTGTTCGCGACCGTGTTCACGGTGGGCGCGCTGGGACGGCACTCCGAGCTGACGGCGGCGAAGGCCTCGGGAATCTCCTTTCACCGGCTGGTGCGGCCCCTGATGGCTGCGGGAGTGGCGGCCTTTTTCGCCGGCTTGCTGCTCGGCGAGATGGCGCCGGTGGCGACTGCTCGCCGCCTCGAAATGCTGGGCGAAAAGGCGATTCGCTCCACGAGCTCGCGCTACAACTTCGTCTACCGGGCCGACCGCGGCTGGGTGTATGCGATCCGGGCCCTGGAGCTACGCTCGCGCGAAATGACCGACCTGTTGCTCGAGCGCGAGGGCACGGGCCTGGCCTATCCCACGATCGTGGTCGCGGCGCAGCGCGCGGCGTACAGCGACACCGGCACTGCGGCGCGCAAGCGCGGCCCGTTCTGGACGCTGTATCGCGGCACGGTGCGCCTCCTGGTGGGCAACCAGCCGGGCGGCGAGACCTCGTTCGAATTCGACTCACTGAAGACGCGCACGCTGACCGAGCGTCCCGTCGATCTGCTCGCCGAGCCCAAGGCTCCGGACGAGATGCGCTACGGCGAGCTGCGCCGCTACATCGACGCGCTCATCCGCAGCGGCTCGAACGCCAAGAAGCTGCAGGTGGAGCTCGCGCTCAAGATTGCGATTCCGTTCATCTGTCTGTTGATCGGGCTGTTCGGCGCGCCGCTCGCGATCACGAATCCCAAGAGCGGCGCAGCGTGGGGTGTCGCGGCGAGTCTCGCGACCACGTTCATCGTGCTGCTCATGTTTCAATTGGCGAAAGCGGTCGGCGCGGGCGGCGTGTTGCCGCCGACGCTCGCGGCGTGGACGCCGAATATTTTGATTGCGCTCGCATCCGTGTATCTGCTGCGTAAAGCTCCCACCTAGCGTCCTTGACGCCATTTCCTATCGGGACCACTTTCTCCCGGTCTCGATGGGCACCAGCAACCGGCGTTCGTTCCCTCCAAGGAGAGGTCCATCCATGCGTTGGATCGTTGGCATGCGTCGCGCCATAATCGGCGCGGCGGTCGTGTTGGTGGTCGCGGCGGGGGGAGCACCGGCCCAGGGCGTCACCACGGGCGCAATCACCGGAAAGGTCACGGACCCGCAGGGCCAGCCGGTCGCCGAGGCCGCCGTGCAGGTCACGCATCGCGGCACCGGCTACACGACGACGGTGCGGACGCGGTCCAATGGTCAATTCCTCCTGCAGGGCCTCGAGGTCGGAGGGCCCTATACGGTCTCGATCCGCGCGATTGGATTCCAGCCGTTCAGTCGCGATAACGTCGCTGTCGGCCTGTCCGAGGCCACGCGCGTGGATGCGCAGTTGACCGCGCAGGCCGTGGAGCTGCAGGCGCTGCAAGTGCTGGGCGCCGTCACCCCGGACTTCGCGCCGACGCGCCAGGGCGTCACGACCCAGGTCTCCGATACGCTGGTGCAACGGATCCCGACGTTCAGCCGCGACTTCATCGATCAGCTGAAGCTCGCGCCCCAGGTCGTCTATCCCGCGAGCGGCGCGGCCAGCGGCGCCGGCGCCTACAATCGCTTCAACACGATCACCATCGACGGCGCGAACCAGAGCGAGCGCTTCAATCTCGGCGCCACGAACGGCGTTCCGGGCGGCAGCGCCGGCGGCAAGATCATCGCGCTCGACGCGGTCAAAGAGTTCCGCGTGATGTTCACGCCGACCGACGTGCGGCAGGGCAGCTTCGCCGGCATGCTCGTCAACGCCGTCACCAAATCCGGCACCAACGAGCTGCACGGCAGCGCGATGTACGCCTACCGCAACAGCGATCCGATCGGCGGCGTGCAGCTGGTGGGTCCGACGATCCGGACGCCGGCGTTCGACGTGAAGCAGTACGGCTTCAGTCTTGGCGGGCCGATCATCAAGAACAAGCTGCACTTCTTCATCGCGCCTGAGTGGCAGCAGCGGCAGGATCCGGCGTTGGGGCCGTACTACCTCGACGGGCAGCCGTCGCCGGCCCCCGACGATCCCGTCATTCCGCTCGATTCCTTGACCCGCATCGAGAATGCCATGCAGGCGTACGGATTCAATGTCGGATCCAGCGCGCCGGTCCAAAAGGAGACGCCGCTGACGAACCTGTTCGGGCGACTCGACTGGGACATCTCCCCCGTGCATCGCTTCGTGGTGCGGCAGATCATCAATCACGACCAGCTGGACGATTTCTCACGCAACGTCAACACCTTCAACCCCGATCCCACCGTCCAGAACTCCGGCTTCCGTTACAGCACGAACGCGTTCAATCGGGATGCCAAGAACAACTCGACCACCGCGCAGCTCTACTCGAACTTCGCGAACGGCACGTCGAACGAGCTGATCTTCGGCTACAGCACGATCAAGGATGAACGGATCGTGCCCGTCACTGCCCCGGAAGTCACCGTCGGGGTGTTGATGAACGGCGTCCGTCGCTCGGTCACGTTCGGCACGGAGCAGTTCTCCCCGGGCAACCTGCTCAAGCAGTCGATCTTCGAGCTCGTGGACAACGTCACGATTCCGAAGGGCGCGCACACGATCACGTTCGGCGGCCGGCTCGACTTCACGCACATCTTCAACAACTTCGCGCAAGGGTCGTACGGGGTTTACAAGTTCTTCAATACCGACAGTCTGATCGCCGGGCGGTCGGTCGGCTACGCGGTCGGATACGCCAACAGCCAGAATCCCGCCGACATTCCGGCCGACTTCCACGTGAAAGTGTACAGCTTGTATGGACAGGATCAGTGGGCGGTCAATGACAAGCTGACGATTACCGCGGGGCTGCGGGCCGACATCCCGACGCTGCCCGACACGCCCCCGGAAAACGACACGCTGGCGGTGAAGCTCGACTCGGCGTCCGCCGGGCAGTTCGTCGTGCATACGAGCACGAAGCCCGGGACGTCCGTGCTCATCTCGCCGCGCATCGGATTCAACTACAATCCCGGCGGGCGCGCTGAGAATCAGATCCGCGGCGGCATCGGCGTCTTCACCGGACCTCCGCCGTACATCCTGCTCGGCAACGCGTACGCCAATACGGGTCTGGGCCTGGTGCGCCTGAGCTGCAACAACGCATCGGCCACCACGCAGACGCCCACATTCACGATGGACGTGAGCGCGCTGCCGACGGCGTGCGCGGGTCAACCGGTTCCCGGCCCCGGCCAGGCGGGCACCATCGGCGTCAATATCACCGACCCCAATTTCAAGTATCCGCAGTACCTGGGACTGTCGGGCGGGTTCGATCACCAGTTCCCGCATGGATGGATCTTCACGCTCGAGGGGATGTATCGCAAAGCGATCAACGGCGTGCTCGTCGAAGATGCGAACCTCAAGGGCCCGCGCCTGGCCGATTCGGCGCTGGGCATCGCGTACACCGACCGCAACGGCCGCGTGATGTATGCCGATACGATCAGCGCGACCGGCAGCGTCACCAACAACAAACAGCGCTGGCTCACCTCGCTGCGGGGCGCGGCGTTCACCGAAGGGATCATCGAGGTCACCAACCAGTCGAAGGACTACAACTACTCGGTGTCGGCGCAGATGCATAAGCGCTTCACGAACAGGTTCGAGGGAACCGTCGCCTACACCTATCTCAAGTCGATGGACGTGCAGAGCCTCACGTCCGACCGCGCGATCTCGAACTTCCGGAACGGCCGCCAGCTCTCGGTTTCGCACGACGACCTCATCGCGACGAACTCGGTGTTTTCACGGCCGCACCGCATCGTGGCCTACGGCACGTACTCGATGCCCTGGAAGATGGACCTCACGATGTATTACGAGGGGACATCGGGCGTACCGATCGTCTACGTCACGCAGGGCGACGTCAACGGCGACCTGGTGAACGGCAACGATCCGATCTACATCCCGCGCAACGCGCGGGATCCGAACGAGATCCTGTTCAGCGGCAATACCACGCAGCAGGCGGCGCAGGCGACCGCGTTCGAGAACTTCATCAACGGCCAGCCCTGCCTCAACCGCCAGCGCGGCCGGATCATGGAGCGGGACAGCTGTCGCTCACCGTTCCAGAATCGCTTCGACCTGTCCGTGCGGCAGTCGATACCCACCGTCGGCGGCCAGCGGCTCGCGCTGCAGGTCGACATCTTCAACTTCTTGAACCTGCTCGACTCCAAGTGGGGGCAGATCAAGCTGCCGACGCTGAGCCCGGTCTTCAACAACCAGTCGGCGCTGATTCAGACGGCGCGGACGCCTGGGCCGATCAGCCAGTCGCAGTCGGTGTTCACGTTCGATTCCCGGCTGTACGATGCGACGACCCTGAAGGCCAAAGCGTTCGCCGCGCGCTCGACGTTCGCGAGCGCGTATCAGATACAGATGACGTTGAGATACGCGTTCTGATTGGACGGTTGGAAGGGTTGGACGGTTGGGTTGAACAGTCGGGCCGGTTAAACGTAGGGGCGCAGCATGCTGCGCCCCTACATTTTCCCCATAGCGTCCTGCGCCTTTCCCTAAAACGTCCTGCGCCCCTGACACGCGCTACAGTTTTTCCTGTGTATGCCTGGAAATCGCGGGCGGCGGCGCGCGGCGCTGGTACCACAGCAGTCCCAGATACACGGGGACGCCGCTCAGGATGATGCCGATGTCGACCGCAAAGCTTCCGGTCTCCCGCACGAGGTAGTTCCCAAGCAGGAACAGGGCGGCGACGAGAAAGACGAACGGGACAAACGGGTAGCCCCACGTCCGATACGGCCGCTCGAGCCGTGGACGAGTGCGACGCAGGACGTACACGCCGGCCACCGCCATCGCGTAGAACGGCCAGATGCCGATGATGAACTGGTCGGCGAGTGCGGTGAAGGTGCGTATCAGGATGAAGATCATGCCCATCACCGTCATCAGCACGACCGCGCCGGTCGGCGCGTGATTCTTGGGGTCAACGCGCGCGAGCGGCCCGGGCAGGAGCCCGTCTTCCGCCGCCGCGAAGAAGATGCGCGGCGCCGTCATCATCGATCCGTTCAACGTCCCGAACGTGCTGACCGCAATCGCCGCCGATACGACGACGACACCCGCCGGCCCGATCACCAGCTGCGCGACATCGGCGGCGACCAGCTCGGCGTGCTTCATCTGCTGGATCGGGATCAGGTAGAGGTAGACGAAGTTCGCGCCCAGGTAGAGCACCACGACGGTCGCCGTGCCGATGAGCAGCGCGCGCGGCAGGGTCTTCTGCGGCCGCAACACCTCGCCGCCGACGAACGCGAGATCGGCCCAGCCGTCGTAGGCCCAGAGGATCGCCACCATCGCCAACAGGAAGGCCGAGAGCCCGACCTGGGCATGCTGGGCCAGAATCCCGCCGGGCGGGAGGTCTTGCGACTGCGTGCCCAGCGCAAACCCGATCAGAATCAGTGCCGCGAGCGCGCCGACTTTGAAGGCCGTACTGAGGTTCTGCAGGATCGCGCCGCGGTGGATGCCGAAGAAGTTCACGGTCCCGACGAGCAGGATGTACCCGGCCCCAAGGAGTTGCTCGGCACGAATGTGAAGCGGGCCGAGTGACAGGGCGATGGCGGCCGGATCGTGGCCCAGCGTGCGGAGCGTATAGGCCGAGGCCGTGATCCCGATCGCGCCAAAGGCGCCCGGTCGGATGACCCACAATTCGGCCCACACGAACAGGAACGCGGGCAGCCGTCCGAACGACTCGCGCACGAACACGTACACGCCGCCGGAGCGGGGAAAGGCGGCCGCGAGCTCCGAATAGGTCAGTGCTCCGCACAAGACCACGACCGCGCCGACGACCCAGGCGAGCAGGAAGAGCGGTACGTCGTCGATGCGTTGCGCGACGCTCGCGGGAGTACGGAATATGCCGCTGCCGATCGTCGAGCCGACGAGGACGGCGACCGCGCTCCACAGGCCGAGGCGGCGGAGCAACCGCTCGCCCCAGCGGTCGGCGGGCATCAGAGGTGCGGACATGGAGTTCGCAAATTATACCTTGACACCGCTTCTCCGGGGGCCATACTCACGGAAGCAGTCGATTTTCTTGCATACCTGGAGGTCGCTGCATGTCGCGTTTCGCCTCGCTTGCGGGCATCGCCGCGGTTGCCGTCCTCGCCCAGGGTTGCAAGACGTCGCGCCCGTACAACCGCACGAATGATCCTGGCGGTAAGCCGTTGTCTCCGAGTAGCACCGGCAGCGTGATCCTCACAGGCCGCGCGCTCTCGAGTGACCCTGGGCGGACGGTCCTCGATGCGATACGCTACGCGATGCCGCAGCTGCGCGTCACCGGTTGGACGCAATACACGCGCTGTCCATTGCTCGAGCTGCGCGGCAAGGACAGCATGCAGGGCAACAACGATCCCGACGTGTATGTCGACGGCACCCGCACGAGTGATACCTGCCCCCTCGTCACCATCCAGGCCGTCCAGACCGAGCGCATCGAGGTCTATCCTCTGGGGGTGACCTCCCGTCCCGGATATCAGAGTAGCGGGCACGGGCTCATCCTGATCTTCCTCTCGCGCGCGGATTCCGACAGCATTTGACGAAGAACCCCCGGGGAGGAAATCCCCGGGGGTTCGCTCAAGCACAGTAGCGGCGACGAGTTACCGAGCCGTAAACCAGAGCGGCTTGGTGAGGTCGTTACTCGCGCCGAACCCCTGTCGCGCAACCGCCGCGTCGAGGTTGGTCTGATTGAGCACCGCTTCCTGGTCATCATAAGGCAGGCGCTCAGGAATGCTCGCGAGCACCGCGCGCGGACCCGGAACGAGCGCCGGAATCCCGGTGCGCCGCACCTCGGTCCACGCCTCCATACCCTGCATGTAGAGTGAGACCCACTTCTGGTACGCGATCTGCGTTAGACCCGTCGCACCGGGTACATAGGTGACACGCGAATCGGCCAGATACGCCGTAATCGCGGCGTCCGGAATGCCATACGACTCCATCGATGCGCGAATGGCCGCATTGTAGAAGGTCGTCGCGCTCCCAGGTATCCAACCACGCTCGGCGGCTTCGGCTTCGAGGAACAGCACCTCCGAGTAGGTCAGGAATGCCAGGGGCGCATTCGGCGTCTCGCGCCACATCGAACCGATACGCGAGATGTAGAACAGGTTCGGACCTTCCCCGTCGTTCAGACCGTTCGGCAGGCCTTGGTACGTCTGGTTCGCAAGGATCGTGTCCTGATTGATCTGCGCAAACACCGGCAGCCGCGGATCACTCCAGCTCGTCAGCGAATCCACGTACGTCTTGCTCAGACCGTAGTCATCGCGGTTGCCGACGTGCACGTCCTGGTAAATCGGATTCTGATTCGGCGCGGTTGCCAGGAACTCGATCTGAGCGTTGTCCGCGTTGCTGGCGAACACGCCGGCCGCCACCGCGGCCGCTGCTTCGCTCGCCGCCTTCGCCGGTGACGCCTTTTGGAGGTGCAGCGCCAGCCGCAGCCGCAGCGAGTTGGCGAATCGCTGCCACCGTGCCATGTCACCGCCGTACATAATGTCACCGGAGGGGAAGCCCAATGCGTTGGGTCCCAGATCGATCTCCGTGCTGGCCCGTGTCAGTGCCGCAAAGAGACTGTCGTAGATGACTTGCTGCGTGTCGTACGCCGGCTGGAGCACGGTGTCGCCCTTGAGCGCCTGCGAGTAGGGCAGGTCACCCATGGCCTCGGTCATGACGCTGAACGTGTACGACTTCATGATCCGGCCGACGGCTGACCAGTTCGGGCGATTCGCCTCAACGCCCTTGCCGATCATCCGCTGGAAATCCTCCAAATCGCCGTTGTAGAATCCCCAGCCGCCGGACGTGCCCGACCGAACGATGTACTTGTCTTCATCCCGGTACTGAATCTCGGCGTAAAACTGCGACCAGAGTCCCGCACCGCGGATGTTCAAGCTCGTCACCCCATCGACGTTACCCGCTACATCCTGCAGCGCGTTCGCCAGAATTGACGGGGGGTCGACATCCTCCGGTCCGTTGGGGTTCTTATTGATCGATGTCAGGTCGCCACAGGCGGTGATCGCAGCCAGGGCGGCGCCAATGCTCAGGATTTTGTATCGCATATGGTCTCTATCCCCTCAGCGGCTACGGCCGCACTGACATGGTGATGCCAATGCTGCGCGCCGTCGGCAGCTGGCCGTTTTCGACGCCCTGGCGATTGCCCGTGTCGAACGCGGTCTCAGGATCGATCATCGATTGCTTCGCCCAGAGGAACAAGTTCCGCCCGATGATGGCCACGCTCGCGTCCGAGAAGCCGATGAAACGCGACACACTCGCCGGGAGCGTATACCCCAGGCGCAACTCCCGCAGCTTGAAGTATGTTGCGTCGAAGATGCCCGGTTCCTGCGCATAGAACGTGTTGTGCCAGTAGTCCTGCGCGAGCACGTGCGTCGTGTCGGCCTGACCATTGTCGTACACGGCGTTCGGCACGATGTAGCCCGGATTGTTCCAGTCGAGCTCGCGACCTGCCAACGTGTTCGCGAGGACGCCGGAATACTGCCCGAACCATTTTGTGACCGAATACACCTGACCCCCGTACTGCCCATCGATCGAGAACGACAGGTTGAAGCTCTTGTAGGTGAAGCTGTTCGTGATCCCACCCACCCAGTCGGGGTTGTAGTTGCCCAACACCTGCTGGGTTGGGTCCGTCCTGGGAAGGCCCGCGTACGAGCCCGTCTCATCGACCAGGATGTGCCCCTGCGCGTCCCGCTGCCATTTGTAGCCAACGAGGTTCCCGTAAGGCTGCCCGACGTCGGCGGTCACGTTGACGTTCCAGAACGACCCGACCACGACCCGCGAGACCCCACCGTAGAGCGAGATCACCTCGTTGCTATTCTTGGCCCAGTTCACCACCGCGTTCCACCGGAAAGTGCCCTTGTCGATCGGCGTGACGGTCGCTGCCAGCTCGATGCCGCGGTTCCGCACTTCGCCAGAGTTCACGACCTTCTGGGTATAGCCGGTCGCGGCTGACACCGACACGGGCAGAATCTGGTCCGTCGTGGACTTCTGGTAGATCGTCGCATTCAGGATCACCCGGTCGCGCAAGAAGCCGAGATCCGCGCCGATCTCCTCGCCCGTGGTCTGTTCGGGCTTGAGATTCGGAGTTGGCAAGCGATCGGCGGCAGTGCAGGTCGGCCGTCCTCCCCAAGGGCTGCAGCCGTAGATCGCCGCGAGCTGGTAGGGATCCGTGTCGTTGCCGACTCGGGTCCAGCTCGCCCGCAGCTTCCCGTACGACAACCAGCTGGTTTGCAACCCGAGGGCGTCGGTGAAGACGAATGCCGCGCCGATCGAAGGATAGAACAGCGAGTTGGCGCCCTTCGGCAGCGTCGACGACCAATCGTTGCGGCCCGTGACATCGACGCTGAGCCAATCCTTGTAGTTGAAGTTGGCCGAGCCGTACAGCGAGTTGACCTTCTTGTGTGATAGCAGCAACGCGGTATACGGCTGACCGTCCGAGTTCGACACTGTGTAGACGCCCGGCACGGACAGCAGGCCAACCTGGCTGATGTTGTTGTTGAAATCATTCTTCCGCTCGTTACCGCCCGCATTCACCGTCAGTGCCAGCGTCGGCGTCAGCTGGCGGTTTGCCGTGACGAGGAAGTCATTGTTGATCTCGCTGCGGGTCTCACCGACGTCGAGCAGCCCGCCGCCATTGAACGGCGAGATGTCGTTGACGGGGTAATTGGCGCGGAAATGGTTCTGGTACCAGTCACGGCCCGACCGGCCCGTGACGCTGATCCAGTCGTTGACCTTGTAGGTCACGGATGCGTGGCCGAGTCCGCGGTTACGCGAGTAGTCGGTCGTCTTGACTCCCGCCATCCAGTACGGGTTGGCGTGATAGCTGTAATTCCAGCTGTACTGGATCGGCGCGTCGGTGCGCTGACCGGGAACACCCGCCAGGATCCGTTGCGTGAGCGGATCGCTCGGATCGCGGTAAAGGTTGTCCTTCAGGATGCGCGTGTCCACCTGGCGGCCGAACCAGATGAAGTTCTGCATCGGATCGATTTCTTCGTATGCCTGCGCCGGCTGATTCTTCATGCCGTCGTTGATGTAATTGACCGACGCCTCGGCGCTCCAGTGATCTGACATCTGCGTGCCACCCGCGAGCGCGATGTCCGTCCGACGGTTCTCGTTGTTCGGATACATGCCGTTTTCATCGGTGCGGCCGACGGACAAGCGCACGTTGCTGCGGTCACTCGCGCGGGCCACCGCGATGTTCGCATTGATCAGGAGACCCGTGTTCCAGAAGTCGCGCACGTTGTTGGGATGCGCGCTCCACGGACCGACACCGAAGAACTGGTTGCAGGGATGCGACGCGTCATAGACCGCGGGCACGCCGATCTGCAGCAGGGTGTCGCTGGCTACGCGGACGCAGCCGGTCGAGCGTCCATCGAGCTTCGGCCCCCAGCTCTCGTCCGCCCCGTCGTTCTTACCGTGGAAGTTGCCGTCGACGAAATCGAATTCGCCGTAGAAGCCCTGGCCGTACTGGTTCTGATACTGCGGGAGCCGGAGCGGCGTCTCGGTCGTCGCGCCGAACGTGGCGGTCACCCCGAAGCCGGTATTGGCCGAGCCCTTGCCGCTTTTGGTCGTGTACACGATCGCGCCATTCGCGGCTCGGGAGCCGTATAGTGCCGCGGCGTTCGGGCCCTTCAGGACAGTCACCGACGCAATGTTGTCGGCGTTGATATCGGACGCCGCATTGCCGACGTCATAGCCGCCCAGCGACGTGCCCGCCGAATACGAGCCGCCCGGGCCGTAGCCTTCGTTCGACGCCGCGGCGTTGTCGATCGGCACGCCGTCGACGATGATGAGCGGCTGGTTCTGTCCGAGAATCGAGCTGGCCCCGCGCACGATGATGCGCGCCGAGCCGAACGGGTTCGCGGAGTTGGTCACCTGCACGCCGGCGACTTTGCCCTGCAGGGAAGAGATCACGTTGTTCGAGCGGACGTCGGACAGGCGATTGCCGTCGAGCGTCTGTGCGGAGTACGAAAGACTCCGCTGCTCGCGCTCGATGCCCAACGCGGTCACCACAACTTGCTGCAGCTCGATCGCGGCTTCTTGGAGTGCGATGTCTTGCTGCACCGATGGACCGCTCACCGTGATCTGCACGGTGCCGGTCTGATAACCGATCAACCGTGCGGTGAGCGTCAATGGGCCCGTCGTGCCCGCCGGCAGCACGAGGCGATAGTTGCCTCCATTGTCGGTCGTGGCCTGGACCTTGAGCGACGGAGCACTGACGATCACGCCGACGAGTGGCGTGCCTCCCACGCTGGTCTTGACCTGACCGGACACCGTCGGCGCTTCTTGCGCAGTCGCGACGGCCGGGAGACCGAGGAGGATGAGCCCGATTGTTAACAGTGAACGAACCAACCAACGATTGTCGGCCATACACAGCCTCCCTCTGCTGCGGTTTTACGTGCCAAAGGCGGGACGCCTGGGGCAACCCGATCGACGCGACGGCCTCCTATCGATCGGCGGATACGCCAACTCGGCGATATCAACGGGATTCTGTCCCGCGTGGCGAAGTATCGCAAGGGGTGTCCTGTTAACGTCGCGTGGCTTGAAACGCGAGCATTTCCGCCGCATATCGTACGACCCATGCCCAAACGCTTTGTCACCCTCGCCTGGAGCGCCGCCGCCGGCGCCTACCTCCTCGTCGTCCTCGGCGCGGTCGTGCGGATCACCGGATCGGGGATGGGATGCGGCGACCACTGGCCGCTCTGCAACGGCCACCTCTTTCCGCCCCTCAGTGACATACCAACCGTGATCGAGTGGAGTCACCGGTTGCTCGCCGCGGTGGTCTCCGTGATCGTCGTTGGGCTGGCGCTGGTGGGATGGAAAGGAGCTGGAAGTCTGGAGCCGGGAGCCAGGGCTGCAGCGTATACCGCCGTGGCTTTGCTCGTCGTGCAGGTGCTGCTCGGTGCCGTTACGGTAAAGACGGGGCTGACACCCGTTCTCGTGATTCTCCATCTCGGGACCGCGATGCTCCTCCTTGCGACTCTGATCGCCGCCGCGCGCGCCCCCTGGCTCCCGACTCCCGGCTCCTGGATCCCCCTCTCAGTCGCTTTCATCACAGTCCTCTTCGGCGCCGCGACCGCCAACCTCGGCGCCATGGCGTCGTGCGGCGGGTTTCCGTTGTGCAACGGGCAGCTGATCCCCACGGCGGGGCCGCTCGCGTGGGTGCACTGGATTCACCGGCTGCTCGCGTATTCGCTCGCCGGTTATCTGATCTGGTGGATGACTCGCGATCAGCGACGGGCTGGATGGGTGTTGGGGATCGTCCTGCTCCAGATCACGATTGCGGCAACCATGATCGGCCTCGGATTTCCAAGCGCGCTGCAGGTGGCGCATGCCGGTGTGGGTGCGGCCGTATGGGCTGCGATCGTGGTTGCTGCGGTCACCAAAAAAGCAGCGAAGGACCTGCTTTAGAAGCAGATCCTTACACCAACAACAAATCCTGCTGCGGCTCCTTCGGCGTCACCTCCGGACCCGACTCTCCCAGATAGACGTTGATCTCGCTGCGAACGCCGAACCGCCCCGTGAGGTAGACGCCCGGCTCGACCGAGAATCCCACGCCGGGGATCAGCGCCCGCTCGTCCGCAGTCTCGAAGTTGTCGAGGTGCGGACCCGAGCCGTGCAGATCGCGATCGATCGAGTGGCCGGTGCGATGGACGAAAAAGTCGCCGTAACCGGCGGCGCGAATCACGCCACGCGCGGCGTCATCGAGGTTGGCGCCAGTGACGGGCTCCTGCTTCTTCCAGCGATCTCGCAACAACGCGACCGCAGCGTCCCGGGCATCACGCACGACGCACCACGCACGGCGCACGTCTTCACCCGGCTCTTGTCCCGCAAACCCCATCCACGTCTGATCGGCGAAGACGGTGCCCGCAGCTACGCCGGCCCAGAGGTCGAGGAGGAGCACGTCGCCGGCGGCGAGACTGCGATCGCTCCCGGCCCTGGGCTCATAGTGTGGATTGGCGGCGTTCGCCTGAAAGCCGACGATGGGACCATGATCCGTCACGAGCGACGCACGCGCAAACGCCTCCAATACACGAGCCTGCACCGTCGTCTCGCGCACCTCGGCGCCGCGCGCCAGCTCCTCTCCGGCCCAGCGCAGCGTGTCCTGCGCGATCCGAGCGATTGCCTCGGCCGCGCGGCGGTGACCGGCGAGCTCGCTCGCGGACCAGCGTGCCGCGAACCGCGTGATCAGCATTCCTGACGAGACGACCTTCGCGCCAAAGCCCTCGATCAGCTCGACGACGCCGTGCGGCACGCGGTCGAGATAGGGCACGGCATCCGCGGGGGAGACTTCCATCGCGACCGTCTTGCCGGCGACGAGCGCGCGCAGCCGCTCGTGCAGCTCGGGCCACGCCGCGTACGGCCGCACGTCGCCGGGGAATCCTTCGAACGACGCGAGCTCGATGCGGTGCGCAACGGCGATCGGTTTGCCCTCGCGCGGCAGCAGTACAAAGAACCGTCGCGTCCCCATTCCGTTGATGCCGAGGACGCGCGTGGCGGATGGATTGATGCCGTGAAAGTCGTAGAGCAGCCAGCCGTCGGCGCCGATCTTGCCGAGGAGATCGCGCAGCGCGGGAAAATCGAAATTCTCGAGCAGTGTCATTGATGTCGGGGATCGGGGCCGGCGGCGCGCCACTCGCACCCGGAGCCCCCGTGCGCGCGGCAGGCGACGTGGAGCATGGCCCCCTCGTAGCCCACGAGCAGACGCAACAGCTCGACGAATCCGGCGCCGTAAAACCCGCACGCGGCGCCGTCGGGGGTCGCTTGAATCGCGATGGAGTCGCTCACACGCGCGACGGGCAGCCGCTGATCGAAGCCGAGCTCAGCGCCCAACACGGTCCGCGCCGCCCGTCGCGCGGCGGAATGGCCGAACATCCGGAACAGCCCGGGGATCCGCTTCACGGCGCGGCGCGCCGCGCGCCGGCCCGCGTCGGCAAACACGAGGTCGGCATCGGGTCGCCGTCCCACCAGGCGGAGCAACGCTTCGACATGCGAGGGCTCGACACGCGCGTCCTTGCGCACGAGCTGCTCGAATTCGGTGAGCTGCATCTGCACGGTGGGAGAGAGGCCGAGTCGTTTCACGAGCAGCTCGTCGGCAAACTCGGCGAGCCCGTCTTCGACGGGGGTATCCAGGTTCTTGACCGCCTCGAGGACGGCGAGCGGGACGATGCTGTGCACCACGAGAGCGCGTAACGTAGCATGCCCTCCCCCATTGCGGAACTCAGAGGACTGGATGAGCCTTCAGGCACACATGGCCCAGCCGCCTTCTTCATCCGTCCCTCCTGCCTCGTCGCCCGTCCCTCCGGTCGAGGAGAAGCGCAAGGCGTTCGAGCGCGAGGCGCTGGTGCACCTCGACGTCCTGTATCGGGTGGCGCTCCGCCTCACGGCGAATCCCTCCGACGCCGACGATCTGGTGCAGGAGACGATGCTGAAGGCCTACCGCGCGTGGGACCAATACCAGCAGGGAACCAATGCGAAGGCCTGGCTGCTCACCATTCTGAGGCACGCGTTCATCAACGAATACCGCCGGCGCGTCCGGCACCCCGAAACAGTCGATGTGGATAGTATCGAGCCGTATGCCGTCTTCTCGGAGGTGCAGGATGACGAT
>WNEN01000073.1_pt1 | contig 15755 bp, 14 predicted proteins | sample 5399951 | NCBI WGS metagenome assembly WNEN01 (sample SAMN13153327, study PRJNA577476) | soil metagenome | isolation source: 20 cm grassland meadow soil 5 days after 1st rain plot 2 | place: USA:California | collected 2015-09-21
CGGGGCAGACGAGGTGCGGCTCGCGCACCACGCTCCAGGCGTTCGGCCGTTCGGTCCGAATCTCGACGTCGCCTTTCGGGATCCGCACTTCGACATGGTGCACGTCGAGGACGACATAGTCTTTTGACGGATTCTCGACCACGTGGTACCACGCGCCGCGCCGCAGCCCCTGTCCTTCGGCGCGATCGCCGCGGCTCCGCGCCCAGCCCATGTCAGCCATGCTTCCCCCGCACGAGCACGAGAATCGCGGCCTGCGGCACGACGAGGTAGGTCTTGTCTTCGAACGTGATCTCGACCGCGGCTTTCCGGAAGAACAGCGCGTAGTCGCCCGCTACCGCCTGCGTCGGCAGGTACTTCACTTCCGCGCCATGAATCTTCCACGGCTCGTCCTCGATGCTTGCGGGCTCGGGCATCGGCGTTCCCGGGCCGGTCGCCACGATGCGCCCGCCCTGCACCTGCCGTCCCTCGATGGCGGAGGGTGGCAAAAAGAGGCCGACGTTGGTGCGCTCCTCGCCTTCTTCGGGAGCGATCAACACGCGATCACCGACGACGATCAGGCGCTTCGGCTCTTCCGGCACGCCAGATGATGCCCTCGTCTGGGCGTTTTGCGCAAGTCGCAGGGTGGCCGTGACCTCCGTCACCACTGTTTTTCTTGACTTGTCCGGTCCCGTTTATAACAATGAGGCCCGCTGAACTCCCCTCTCTGGAGCGCCTATGCAAGATGTCGCCAACGCCGCGCAGACCCAGCAGTGGGCTTTCATCCTGTCACAGCTCTTCGACTGGGTGATGACCGGTCTCGCGTGGATCGTGCCGTTTCAGGCCAAAGTGTTCAACAGCATCCTGCAGGGTGATTCGTTCTGGGCGCTCGCGGGGACAGCCATTCTGCTCGTGCTGCCCGCCGGCGCGTTCATCGCCGGCATTTGGGGCACGATGGTCGCGCTCTACACGATTCCGTTCCGTCTCGGGCGTTCGGTCACGCTCATGCAATCCGTGGCGCTCGCCTGGTGGGACGCGCTCCGCATGGTCTGGTTCTACTGGGCGGGTCTCGTGCGCTTTGTCATCGTGCTGATCGGCTGGGTGTGGGGCCTCATCAAGCTGAGCGGCCGCCTGCTCGTGGGCACGATCAAGGGCGCGATCACCTCCCCGCTCGCGATGCTCGATGCGACGTCGCGCCGTCCCGGCGTGCCGTGGCCGGCGTTCTTCATGCTCGTGTTCTGGTCGATGATCGAAGCGACCATCTTCACCTTCACGCTCAAGCCGACGATGAGCGAGCTGCTGGCCGACCTGACGGGTTATGAAGTCAACGCGTTCGCGCTCACGGTTTTGTTGTGGCTGTTTCTGTGGGTGCTGGTCGCGGGCAGCTTCGCGTGCATTCAGGTCTTGAACGACGCCGTCAAGAGCAAGCAGTACGGACAAATCGTCTCGATGGTGGCCGTCGAAATCGCCGTGGCCCTGTTCGAGGTGCTCTTCCTGTATCGCGAGCTCGTCGATGCCATGACGCCCTGGCTTGCGCAGCAAGGCATTCAGCTCGGTGTCTTCGGGACGATCGGCCTGGCATTCTTCGCCTGGGTCGGCGTGCGCGGCATGACGTGGTTCCTGTTCGGCCGCTTCGGCGCGCCGGCCTTGATCGCGTTGCTCGGTCGCAAGGCGCTGGAGGTTGAAGGCGGCCATGCGCACGGCCCGGCGCCGCAGATGGCGGACTATTGGAAGGGCCCGATCGCGGCGCTGAAGGCCGAGCGCGAGTGGTTCCGCAAGGAAGCGCGCGAGCTGTTCGAGCTCGTGTCGATGCCCGTGCTGCAGGTGGTCGCCGCCGGTCTCAATTTCTTGTTCGTCGTCTTCACGGGCCGTCCGCACTTCACGCTGCCGTTCAAGTCGATGGACGATGTGATGGCTGCGACGCACTTCCCGGCGCGGGTCACGGGCGAGGTGGCCCGCGGGGAGGCCCGATGAAACGCCTCGCAGCCGGCCTGCTGGCCCTCGGCCTCGTCAGCTGCAAACCCCCGGCGAACGCGCCGCCGGCCAGGAACACGCTCGTCGTGGGCCTGGACATCTCCGGCTCGTTCCGCAAGAGCGGCTATTTCGATGAGGCGATGCGCTACGCGTCGCTGTACATCTACGCGCACGTGAACGGCCTGGGTGGCCTCAAGCAGACGACCGACGTCTTCGTCGGCTCGCTCGGCGGCGAGCATGTCGGCCAGCCGAAGAGCTTCCATCCCATTCAGGATCTCACGGGCAGGACCCCGGAGGAGATCGAGCACGACCTGCGCGCCTGGTTCCCCGAGGAAGACCCGATCACCGACTTCAACGCGTTCTTCCAGCGCACGGCCGTGCACATCAAGCGGCAGGGTCTGGTGCTCGCGCCGCTCAACATCGTGTTGTTCTCGGACGGGGTCCCCGATTTTCCCGGCGCGGGCCGGATGGCCGCCCCGCAGCTCTACGCCAAGATCGACGTGAGCCCGATCGAGTATCTATCCCGCAACGTCACGATCCGTCTGCTCTACGCGCAGCCGACCGTGGCGCAGAACTGGGAGAAGCTCGTCCCGCGCAACCGCGTGAAGATCTGGACCCAGGATCAGAACGTGATGACCGGCTGGCATCGCCACGAGGTCCAGGGCATGGCCGTGGAGCGGCAAGACTCCCTGTGGAGCTGGACCGAGCAGATCGTCGACTTCCGCGTCCGCCGCGGCAAGATTCTCTAACAGTATCGATCGAAGGCCGCAGTGAGATCGGCCGCAATGTCCCTGGCATTGCGGCCTTCGATATTTCGGCGCTCGAGCATGAAGACCAGCTGTCCATCCTTGAACAGCGCGATCTGCGGCGACGAGGGCGCGTAGCCCGTGAAGTAGCCGCGGGCGCGGGCCGTCGCGTCGGCATCCTGGCCGGCAAACACCGTCAGCAGTCGCGCGGGCCTGCGCTCGTGCTGGATCGCGAGCGCCGCCGCGGGCCGGGCGTTCCGCGCGGAGCAGCCGCAGACGGAGTTCACGACCACGAGTATCGACGTGCGCTCCTTCGCGAGCACGGCGTCCACTTCCTCGGGTGTGCGCAGCTCGTCAAAGCCGAGCCGGGTGAGCTCCTCACGCATCGGCCGGACCATTTCGGGATCGTACATCGGCACATTCAGATTCCGCATACACTCCTCATTTTTTCAGGAACGCACTGAGCGCCGCCCGAAAATCGGGCGTACTCCGGCTGACCGCGTTGACGTCGGCGCCGAGCCGCAAGCCTTCGTCGAAACTCATACCATCGAGCTGATAGAACTGGTGCTTGGTGAAGGCGAGCGCCGAGGGGCTCGCCTCCGCCAGCACGCGCAACACTTCGCCTGCCTGGTCTTCGAAATCCGCATCTTCGTACACCCGAGACGCGAGGCCGGCGGCAGCCGCTTCCGTTCCGTCCAGCAGCCGGCCCGTCGTGGCGAGATCGAATGCGATTTTCTCACCGACGGTGCGGCGCAGCATCGTCATGACGATCGCCGGGACGAAGCCGCGCTGGACTTCCGGATAGCCGAATTGCGCGGATTCCGCCGCGAGGATGAGGTCGCAGGCCGTTGCGAGACCGCAACCGCCGGCGAGCGCCCGGCCATGGACCAGCGCGACGGTCGGCTTCGGCAGTTTGCGCATCTGCACGAACAGGCTGGCGAAGTGCAGCGCCGCCTGCCGGTTTTGCTCGAGCGTGTGGTCGGCCGAGGCGAGCAGTTCGTTGAGGTCCATCCCGGCGCAGAAGTCACGCCCGGCGCCGCGGATCGCGACCACTCGCACCGCGGCATCGAGGTCGGCCCGCTCGAGCGTCGCGAGCAACTCATCGATCATGGGCGCGTCAATGGCGTTGCGCTTGTCGGGGCGGTTCAACGTGGCGGTCAGGATGCCGCCGGCGATTTGGACATCGACGCGATCGCTCACCGCCGCTCGATTTCCATGCGCAGCAGGGCCGTGGAAAACACCTTGCCCTGCGCGTCGGTCTTGAGGGAGATCGTGCCGCCGCCATCGAGGGCGCCATGCAGCAAGAAATTCAGCGCGTTGAGGTTCGGCAGCTCGAAGCGTTCGACCGTGCCCGTGATCATGCCCTTAAAATGGCGAGCGACGCGGGCCGCCGTCACCTGCCGTACCAGCAGCGGATAGTCTCGAGGCCGTAACGCGATGAGACCGATGTTGGCCGTGTCGCCCTTATCGCCGGAGCGGGCGTGGGCCAGGTCGACAAGCCGCACGGTTTTCGACCGCCCGACCGCCGCCTTTGCCTTTTGACCGCCCGACCGTCGACCGCCCGATCGCCGCCGTGGTCTTTTCATGCCGAGATCAACTCCACCGTCGGCTGCACCATCGTCTTGTCAATCAGGGCGGGCCAGTAGGCCACGATCTCCTCCGGCTTGGGACGCCCCCCCGCAAACCCGGTGACACTCGGCGGGCCGTTGAGAATGAGCGGCGCGATCTCGCGCGTGAAACGATCGACCGGCGCCTCCTCGCGCGCGCGCACCCCCACGCGCAGCTGCACCTCCGGGATGTTCGCGACGTCCACGTTCTGGAGTGCGATCGGCCCATGAGTCGCATCGGCGCCCAGAAACTCGGTGTGAATCGCCTCGAAGTTGAGACCGAGGTCCTTCAGGCGCTGACGTAAGATGTGATCGGCGGCTCGCGCTTTCGCGAGCGCGTCCGGCCAGGCATACACCAGCGTCCCAATCGCCTTGTAGCCGTAGAAATAGGCGATCGAAACCTTCAGCTTATCGGTCGCGGGCTTTCCCTTGATACCAGACACCTGAACCCTGTCCTTGCCCACCTGCTTCAGCTGAATAGTCGTAAAGTCCGCTACGCCATCGGGCGTGATATAGTCGTGCGGGTCGCCCATTTCGTAGACGAGCTGTTCCGTGACCGAAGCGACGTCGATCCGGCCTCCCGTCCCGGGATGCTTGACGAGATCGAACGTGCCATCGCGCCGCGCCTCGACAATCGGGTAGCCGACGTGCGCCATGTCCGGGATCGTGCTCCAGTCGCGCAGGCAGTTTCCTCCGCTGCATTGCGCTCCGCACTCGATGATGTGGCCCGCGACGGTGCCCGCGGCGATCGGATCCCACGCGTCGCTCGCCCAGCCGAAGGCATGCATCAGCGGTCCGAGGGTCAATCCCGTATCGGTGACGCGGCCGGTGATCACGACGTGCGCGCCGCGTTGCAGCGCAAGGGCAACGGGCGCAGCGCCGAGGTATGCGTTGGCGGACAGAACGCGGTCGCGTACGTCCTTCAGCGGACGGCCGGTGTCGAGATTCTTGAGATCGTGCCCGCGGGCGAGCAACCCGTCCAGGCGGCCGAGCAGGTCGTCTCCCGTCACAATGCCGATGGTGAGCTTCCCGCCGAATCCGAGCTTGCGCGCGACGTCGGCCACGGCATTCGCGCAGGCGCGAGGATTCACGCCGCCGGCGTTCGCCGTTACCTTGATGCCGCGCGCGACCACCGTGGGGAGAATGCGTTCCATCTGGGTGACGAAGTCCGTCGCGTAGCCGCGTTTGGCATCGCGCGATTTCTGTTTTTGCAGGATCGACATCGTGACTTCGGCCAGATAGTCCATCATCAGGTAATCGACCGGACCGCCGGTCACCTGCCGGTACGGCGCCTCCAGCCAATCGCCCCAAAAACCCTGCCCGCCCGCCACCCGCACCGTCTCTGGACGTGCGGTCACCGCAGGCCGCCGGCTCCGTGAGATGCGGGTGCGACGACGGTCCGCCGCGCGGCGATCGTACCGGTCATGGTCGTCACGCGCGTCTCGATCAACGTGCCAAAGCCCTCAGGCAGGTCGAGCGAGGGCGGATTCGGAAGCCGGATGACGCTCCGGCCGCCTGCCACCACGGAAAGCGGACCGCCCTCGCCGGCCGGCTCATCGGGACCCAGGAACCGGACACGCAGTGTGCCAGTCCAGACGTGGGCGGGCAAGCGTGCGAAGCCCGGGAACAGCTCGATCGTGAGCGGCACGCCGGTCAGCGAATCGGAGAGGGGGACGGACATGCGACTGAACGCATAGTTCGCCGGATGATTGCCACCGGGCAGCTGCTGGCCGCTCGAGTCGAAGACGGTCACGGCGAAATCGGTCAGCTGGTCCCAGAGATCGGGCGGCAGCACGGCGTCCACTTCCATGCGCTTCGCCCAGCGAGGCGCGCGCACCACCGTGGACTCGGCCGGCTGTCCGCGCCCCGCGATCGTGTACTCGCGCTCGGCGCCGATCAGGCGGTAGAGCACTTCGCCGCTCGCGGTGCTTCCCTGCTCGGTGACGCTCGACGCTTCCAGGCCATTCTGCTTGCGCACGAGCGCAACGGGTCCGAGATCCGCGCGCGTCGTGACAACGGCCCCCGCGACGGGCGGCGCAATGACATCCAGCTCGTACACGCCCGGGACCACGTCGTCGGCGCGAACGGTCACGACCGCCGTTCCGGGCTCGCTTTGCCCCAGGTAGATGTCGTCGGGCGCGGAACGCGCGGGCTCGCCGTTGGGCTCGAACAGGCGCACGATCGCCTGTTGGCTCTGTGAATCAGGCAGTGTGACCGTGGCGCGCAACGTCGCGTCATCGGGGACGCGCACGAAATACCGCTGCACCGATCCCGGTGCGACGCTGCGACGTTCGTCGAACAAGACCTTATCCGACAGGTCCGTCGGGACGATCACGGTATTGATCAGCTTGAAGAGCGGACCGGCGACGCTATCGCGCGGATTCAGCGCGGTCACGGTCCCTACGTACACACCGGGCGCCGTCAACGCGCTCCGCTTATACGTGACGGCGATCTGCGTCGCGCGGGGGGCGGCGTCGACGTCCGGATCCACGCTGAGCCAGGCGACGTCGGTGCGCAGCGCAAATTCCGCCGCGCGACGGCCGGCGAGATGACGGACCGTGAACGTCTCGATTGTGTCCTGGGCGTTCGCAAACCCGTTGCGCCGGAAGGCCGCCGTTGCACCGTTCTGCGCCTTGACGTTGTAGATCGATCCCTGGTGGCCGGCCGCGAGCCACTGGTAGGCAGGCTCGAGTGCCGGAACGCCTGCACCGTCGTCGATCACCTTGACGCCGCTGAACTGGTGCGCCGACACGCGAAGCGCCTGCATGACTTCGACCGCGCTCAGACGCCTGTCCTGCTGCGTGAAGGCGGAGACCAAACACGCGGCGAGGCCCGCGGCATGTGGCGACGCCATGCTCGTCCCCGGCTTGATCTCGTCGCCCATGTTCCAGCGCGGCACGGACGAAAACGCGATGCCGGGCGTGACAATGTCCGGCTTGGCGAGCTCGCCGCCGCGGGAGCTGAACCAGGCCAACACGTCGCGCGCGGGGGGAACGCCGGGCTGCGGCGGCCGCGCATAGACGCCGGGATAGGCGGCGCCGACGGACAGCGCGAGGTCCGCGGACCCCGGAAAGCCGAGGGTGGAGAGGCCCGGGCCATCATTGCCCGCGGCGATCGCGAACACGATGTCCGGATGCGCGAGCAGGAACGCGTCCACGATCGAATCGATGACGGCGCGCCCTTCGTGCTCGTTGCCGACCCCGAAACTCATGTTCAGCACCAGCGGCATGTTGCGCTGCGCGGCGTAGCGCGCGGCGTAGTCCATGGCGCGCATCATGCTGGCGTGCACCGTGACGCCGCCGCGCGCGTCGTTCGCGATCTTGAGGCCGATGATCTGCGCGCCCGGCGCCACGCCGGTGAATCCGGCGACATCGAACAGGTTGTAGCCGGCGGCGATCCCCGCGACGTGCGTGCCGTGTCCCGAGGTGTCGAAGAAGAGATCGAGCACGGGTATGCCGTCCGACTCGCTGAAGTTCGCCACGATGTCGAGCGGCTTCTTGCCGAGCGCCACCATCTCGTGGCCCTGGCGATAGTCGTGCAGCGGCATTTCATCCTCGAATGAGCCGTCGAGATTCGTATCGAGGAAGGCCACCCACCCGTCCGTGGCCTTCACCACCACGACGGAGAATTCGTCGGTGTTGCGCCCATTGCCGTTCACGTCGCTCGCGGGTGGGCGCCCGAGCGGCAGCTCGCGAAAGACGCCCCGATACCACGTCGTGGCCGTCGTCATGCGGGCGATGCGGCCGGCGCCTTTCATCGCGCTTTCAGTCGGCGCGGGAAAGGCGGTGAGCGCCACCCGGCCTTCGGCGGAGAAATCGCGCAGCTCGACGATCTTCGGTGCGCCCGTGCTGGTGGTGATCAGGCCGGGCACGCCCGGATCGATGCCGCTGTCCAGGATCGCGATCAGCACCCCACGCCCGTCGTACGTCGGATGCAGCGCGCGGAAGACGTCCACGCCGGTGCTCTTGAGCGGCATCAGGCCAAGCATGAAGGCGGCGGCCGGATCGACGGCCGGCTCCGCGCGACTGCCATCCGCCGGAGCGGGTGCGGTTTGGACCGACGGAGCAGGCGCGGGATTCGCAGGCTTAGGAGAGACCGCGGTCGGTTTGGTCATGCCCTTGCTGGAAGCGCAGGCGGCAGCGAGGGCAAAAGCGAGAACGAACGGCATACGCGTCACGAGCAGCTCGGCACAGTAAAGGCCCCCAGGTGCGGGCCGGTGAATTCGGTGGACACCTCGAGCAGAAACGCTAGTGTGTCGCGCGTCTCTTCGGGCGTCAGAATCGCATCGACAAAACCGCGGGCGCCGGCAAATTTCGCGTCGAGCTGGTGCTCGTAATCCGCGCGCATCGCGTCGACCGCGGCGGCGTTGGCAGGTGTCGCGGCATCCGCGCCATATACCGCCTGCACCGCGGATTCTCCTTCCATCACGCCCATGCGGCCGGTCGGCCAGGAGACAATGAAGTCCGGATCGAATCCCTGTCCCGCCATCGCGTAGTAGCCGGCGCCTGAGGCGTGATTTATCGTGAGCACAAGCTTGGGAATGGTTGCGGTCGCCATGGCTTCCACAAACCGCGCGCCCGCTCGAATGATACCCGTGTGCTCGGCCTCCGTCCCCACCATGAAGCCCGATACGTCCTGAATGAACAGCAGTGGCACGCGCTCGCGGTCCGCGTTCTCGATGAAGTACGCCACCTTCTCGGCGCTTTCCGTATAGATGATGCCGCCGATCCGGGGTGTGGCGTTCTTCTGCTTGCCCTTGATCACACCGCGTGAGTTCGCGATCACCGCCACCTGCCGGCCCTCGATGGCGCCATGGCCGCAGATCATCTCGGGACCGATATCGGGCTGGAACTCGTCGAGCCGTCCGGCATCGAGCAGGCACTCAAACAGCGCGCGGACATCGTAACTCATCCTATGGTCGACCGGGATCAGGTCGTAGAGTGCTTTGGTGTCACGCTTGGGGGCGGGGTACGTACGCCGCGCCGACCCTGTGTGTGGCAGGCGGCCGATGTACTCGCGGATGCGGCTCAGACATTCCTGGTCGTCTTTGGCGCGGTAATGGGCGACCGCACTGATCGCGGTGTGCGTCGCCGCGCCGCCCAGCGTCTCCGCGTCGACTACCTGACCCGTCGCGCCCTTGACGAGGTTGGGACCGCCCAAGCCCATGAACGACGTCCCCTCCACCATGAAGATCACGTCCGACAACGCCGGCAGGTACGCGCCCCCGGCGATGCACGGTCCCATGACCGCGGCGATCTGCGGCACCTTCAGATAGCGCCGCATGATCGAGTTGTAGTAGAAGATCCGGGCCGCACCATACTGACCCGGGAAGACGCCGTCTTGATACGGGAGATTCACGCCCGCCGAATCGACGAGGTAGACGATCGGGATGCGCTGGCGCATCGCGATCTCCTGGGCGCGCAGGATCTTCTTGATCGTTTCCGGCCACCACGACCCGGCTTTGACCGTGGCGTCGTTGGCGACGACCACGACGGGGCGGCCACCCACGCGGCCGAGTCCCGTCACGACGCCGGCTGCCGGCGCCTGCGCGTCGTATTGATCGTAGGCCACCAGGAGCCCGATCTCGACCCATAGGCCGTCCTGATCGAGCAGCGCGCGAATCCGCTCGCGTGCCGTCAGCTTCCCCTGGTCGTGCTGTCGTTTGATTCGCTCCGCGCCGCCGCCCTGCTCCAGGCGCGCGCGGAGCTTACCGTATTCGTCGGTGAGGCTCTTGAGTCGGGGTGCAGGACTCACGCGGCGACGTGCTCCGCCGCCCAATCCTGGATGTATCTGATCAGATCGGACGTCGGCGTGCCGGGGCCGAACAGCTTGCCCGTGCCCTGCGCTTCGAGCGCCGCCATATCTTCGGGCGGAATGATGCCGCCGCCGGTCAGGAGCACTTCCCTACGGCCCGCGGCGTCGAGCAGCTTGCGTACGCGCGGAAACAACGTCATGTGGGCGCCCGAAAGAATCGAGAGGCCGACGACGTCCACGTCTTCCTGAATCGCGGCCTGCGCGATCATCTCCGGCGTCTGATGCAGTCCCGTGTAGATGACTTCCATGCCGGAATCGCGCAGCGCCGCGGCCACGACCTTCGCGCCGCGATCATGTCCGTCGAGCCCCGGCTTCGCGACGAGAATGCGGATCGGACGAGAACGTTTCGGCATCAGGCGCGGAAGCGCAGCAGCGCCGCCAGGCCATCCACGACGCGGCGAGCTTTGTCGTCGTAGAGGACATCGACCTGCGCCCGTTGCGCCAACGCGTCTTCTACAGCTTCATCGATGCGAGGGTCATCATCGTGCCCGTCCGCGAGCAGCGTCCGGACCTGGCCGCGCCCGAGCGCCTTGAACGTGGCCTCCACGCCGTTCACCGCCCAGCCCCGTGGCGCGCCGTCCTTCACCGCGTCCGCGTGCGCCCGCTCCCAGGCGCGCTCGCGCTCCTCGCGCAGGAGGAGGGTTGCATCGCGCACCTCGGCAGGGGTGGTCTTCCTGGGACTGAGCTTCACCACGCCGAACACCAGATCGTGCACATAGGTGTGAAGGTGCGGGATGACGGCGCCCGCGTCCACACCGATGCTGCCCAGCACGATGCCGCTGAGCGGCTTTTCGCGGTTGATCTGGAACACCCGATCGGCGATGAGCGCGTAGAGCCGCTGCTTTTCGGCGCGGATCCGGTTGTGATAATTGAATTCGCCGATACTGCCGCCTCGGCTGCCCTGCGCCGCACCGATGACCGGCCGTTGCGTCCCACCGTGGAATTTCCCGGCGCGCGACGCATCGATGGCGGGCAGCCCCGGGCGCTCGACGCAGTCGTACGCCGTAACGTCGAAAAAGCGGGCCGCGGTGCGGTCGTAGACAACGGCGAGAATCGTTCCGAACTCTTCCTCGAGGCCGAGGAGCTCACGCACGAGCGGCTGGTGGTCGACGGCAAGGCGGGACCGATGCACATGAGGCAGCGGCAGGACCTCGAACAATCCCAGCTCGGGCGACGCGACGATCGCGACGGCGCGCGCACGGGGCAGGTGGTTCGGTTCCTCGAGGTAGTCGAGTACCTGCCGCAGGCTGGCCGCGATCGCCTCGCGGTCTTCATGCGAGAGCGCCTGCCGCGCCAACGCGCCTTCGCGCTCACGCACGCGATTCTTCATCTTGATCAGATACTTGCCGCGCGTGCGATCGCGCGGCTCGAGCTTCAGGTAGCATGTGACCACCCAGTGGCGACCGGGCTCGATCGACGCGAGCCGGGCAATCGCGGCCCGGGCGTCCCGTTCGGTGATTGCTGCTGGGAGTGCGCTCATGATCTAGAAGAACACCGGCTCGCGATAGGCTCCCCAGACGCGCTCGAGGGCGTGACGGATTTCGTACAGCGTGGCATAGGCCCTGGCGCAATCGAGCATCGGACCAATGACGTTGTGATCGGACTCCGCGGCCCGGCGCAGCGCCTCGAGATGGCGCTCGACGACCGCGTTGTCCCGCTCGGCCCGAAGTCGCCCGAGCCGGCGGCGCTGATCGTCCTCGGCGTCGTTGGACACTTTCAGGATTTCGACCGGGTGATCATCGTCCGACAGGAACTCGTTGACGCCGACGATCACTTTCTCGGCGCGCTCCACCTGACGCTGGAAGCCCGCGGCCGATTGGGCGATCTGCCGCTGGAACCACCCGCTCTCGATCCCTCGAACGACGCCGCCGATCGAGTGGATCTCCGCAAACAACGCCTCGGCCTCGCGCTCCAACTGGTCGGTGAGCGCTTCGATGTAATACGACCCGCCCAGCGGGTCGATCACCTCGGCGATGCCGGTCTCGTGCGCCAGGATCTGCTGGGTGCGCAGGGCGACTTGCACCGACTGTTCCGTAGGAAGGGCGAGCGTCTCGTCGAGCGAGTTGGTGTGCAGGGACTGCGTGCCGCCCAGCACCGCCGCAAGCGCCTGATAGGCGACCCGCACGATGTTGTTGAGCGGCTGCTGCGCCGTGAGCGTCACGCCGGCGGTCTGGCTGTGGAAGCGCATCATCCAGGAGCGCGCCTGTTTGGCCTTGTAGCGCTCGCGCATGTGCCGCGCCCAGATGCGCCGCGCGGCGCGCAGCTTGGCGATTTCCTCGAAGAAGTCGTTGTGGATGTCCCAGAAGAAGGAAAGGCGCGCGGCAAAGGTGTCGATGTCGAGTCCGCGTGCGATCCCGCGCTCCACGTAGGTGAACCCGTTCGCGAGGGTGAACGCCAGCTCCTGCGCCGCCGTGGCGCCGGCCTCCCGAATGTGATAGCCGGAGATCGAAATGGTGTTCCAGAGCGGCGTGTGCTGCGAACCCCACTCGAACATGTCCACGATCACCTTCAGCGCGGGCTCGACCGGATACACCCAGGCGTGCTGCGCCATGTACTCTTTCAGAATGTCGTTCTGTACCGTGCCCCGCAGTTTGGCGATCGGCACTCCCTGCTTCTCGGCGGCTGCGACATAAAAACAGAAGAGAATCGCGGCAGGACCGTTGATCGTCATCGAGGTCGACACCTGATCGAGCGGAATGCCGTCGAACAGCGTCTCCATGTCGGCCAGGGACGAGATCGCCACGCCGCACTTCCCGACTTCGCCTTCGGAGCGAGGATGGTCGGAGTCGTAGCCCATGAGCGTCGGGAAGTCGAACGCGACGGAGAGACCGGTCTGGCCGTGCTCGAGCAGGAACTTGTAGCGCCGGTTGGTATCGGTCGCGCTGCCAAAGCCGGCGAACTGCCGCATCGTCCACAGTCTGCCGCGATACATCGTGGGGTGAATGCCGCGGGTAAATGGATATTCGCCGGCGCGACCGAGCTGCTTCTCAACGTCGAAGCCGTTGAGATCAGCCGCGGTGTACACGGGCTTTTTCTCGATGGTCATTTGCCGTTCCTCACCTGGGCCAGAACTTCCGCGGCCACGTCGTAGGGACTGCGCGTGCCTGCCGCGACGTCGTCGAGCCGGCGGGCCAACAGCTGTTCGGCATCCGTTTCATCCCATACCCACTGGCGGATCGCCCGGTTCACGACCGCGCGGGTGCGGGCTGCGAGACGGTGCTTGCGGCGCTCCTCGAGCTTGCCGGATGATATGAGAAACGCGTGATGGCGATCGAGGGCATCGACGAGCGCAGGAATTCCGTCCCCCTTTGAGGCGACCGTGGTCAGCACGGGCGCTTCCCAGTCATTACCCTTCGCCGCCGCCTCAGCTCGCCGCCCTCCGCCGCCCTTCGCCGCTCTTGGGTTATGGTGCGGCGTGATATGCGCGAACGCATTCCCGCGCCGGATGCCGAGCATCACCTCGACCTCCTGGCGCAGTTTGTCGGCCCCAGGGCGATCGCTCTTGTTGATCACGTAAAGCTCGGCGATCTCCATGACGCCTGCTTTCAGCGTCTGGATGCCGTCCCCCGATTCCGGGACGAGGACCAGCACCGTCGTCTCGGCGGTGGCAGCCACGTCGAGCTCCGTTTGTCCGACGCCGACCGTTTCGATGAGGATCCGGTCGAAGCCGAATGCCTCGAGCACATCGGCCACCTCTTCGGTGGTCGTGGCGAGGCCGCCCTGCGCGCCGCGGGTCGCCATCGAGCGAATAAAGACGCCCGGATCGAGGCTCACCGATTCCATCCGGATGCGGTCGCCCAGCAACGCGCCGCCCGTGAACGGACTGGTGGGATCGACGGCGATGACGGCAACCTTGAGTCCGCGCTCGCGGTAGGCGCGCACCAATTGCTCCGTGAGCGTGCTCTTCCCCGCTCCGGGCGGTCCGGTAATGCCGATGCGGTGTGAGCCGGGTTTCCCGACTTTGCCGTGCAGTGCCGCCAGAACCTTCTCGAACCCCTCGCGCTGGTTCTCCACCAGGCTGATCGCCCGGGCGAGCGCCGCGGTATCGCCGCGCGTCAGGCCGTCGAGCACCGCGTCGAGTCGCATATCTAAGGATAACGGCGGCGTGGCCGTCACAGGAGGGTTCCGCGCAGAATCACACTGGCGACGCTGAAGTAGATGATCAGTCCGGTGACGTCCACCAGCGTCGCGACGAACGGCGCGGACGCGCTCGCGGGGTCGAAGCCGAGTTTGCGAAGAATGAACGGCAACAGCGAGCCCGTGATCGTGCCAAATGTCACCACACCGATCAGGCTGGCGAACACGGTCATCGCCACGAGCAGGTAGTGTTCGCCGTAAATGCCGGTGATGGCGTGCCACAGCGTGATTCGCAGGAAGCCGATCGCGCCGAGGACCATGCCGAGGACCAGCCCGGTGCCAAGTTCGCGCCGGATCACGCGCCACCAGTCGCGCAACGTGACTTCGCCCAGCGCCATCGCGCGGATCACGAGGGTCGACGCCTGGGAGCCGGAATTGCCGCCGCTCGAGATGATCAGGGGAACGAAGAGCGCGAGGATGACGGCTTTCGCGATCTCTTCCTGGAAGAATGCCATCGCGGTGGCGGTGAGCATTTCGCCCAGGAACAGGGCCGCCAACCATCCCGCCCGCTTTCGCACCATCCGGCCGAACGCGACCTTCAGGTAGGGTGCATCGAGGGCCTCCATGCCGCCGAACTTGAGGAGGTCTTCGGTCATTTCCGCCTCGACCACGTCCACGACGTCGTCGAACGTGATCCGGCCCAGCAGGCGTCCGTTGGCATCGACGACCGGCACGGCCGCGACGTTGTAGCGCGCCATGAGCCGGGCGACCTCTTCCTGATCCTGCTCGGGCTGCACCTGGACGATCGGGTCCTCCATGACGTCGCGCACCAGTTTGGTCGGAGACGACACAATCAGCCGCGCGACGGGCACGATCCCGCGCAGGTATCCCTGGATGTCCGCGGCGTAGACCTGGTACAGTTGGCTCTCGTCCTCATCGCTCTGGCGGCGAATGGCTTCGATGGCTTCGGCGACCGTGGCGTCATCGCGCACACTGACCACCGCCGTTGTCATCAGGCCGCCGGCGGAGTCCTCCGGATAGTTGAGCAGCTTCTCGACATCCGCGCGGTCGGTGATCTCCTCCAGCACGGCTTGGCGATCGCCCGCCGGCAGCTCCGCCACGAGGTCCGCGGCGTCGTCCGTGGGCAGCTCCTCGACCAGCTCGGCAGCGTATTCCGGGCCGACGGCGAGCAGCAGCTCTTCCGGATGCTCGGCCGCCTCCATTTCGGCGAGCACGCTCGACGCGACGTCGGTCGGCAGCTCGGAAATGACCCGGACGCGCGCCCCCTCGTCCAGCGCCGACAACACGTCGGCCAGGTCGGAGGGATGGACATTCTTCGCGCGCGCGAGAAACGCGTGCAGGTCGTCCTGTTCGGCCAGCTCCTTCAGCTCGTCGAGCCGGAGATCCGGGGCTTCGGGCATCGTCACGCGGGACCGCCCAGCGCGATCGTGCGTACGGGTCCGGGCCGCACCGCCACGCGTTCGACGCGGGTCGCGGTCGCCGCGAGGATGTCGAACTCGAGCCCCTTGAAGGTGAAGCGCTCTCCCGCGCGCGGGATGCG
>WNEN01000074.1_pt1 | contig 15686 bp, 9 predicted proteins | sample 5399951 | NCBI WGS metagenome assembly WNEN01 (sample SAMN13153327, study PRJNA577476) | soil metagenome | isolation source: 20 cm grassland meadow soil 5 days after 1st rain plot 2 | place: USA:California | collected 2015-09-21
GCGCTGGTGCGCTCGAACCGCATTCCGATGGCGGTTGTGGACTCGGCCGTGATGCGGATCCTGCGCGCCAAACAGCGGCTCGGCCTGTTTCGCGATCCGTATCGCGCGCGGACGGCGCCCGCCAACGCGGAGCTTCGCGCCATCGCGCGGCGCGTGAGCGGCGAGTCAATCGTGTTATTGAAAAACGAACCGGTAGGTAGGGGCGCAGCATGCTGCGCCCCTACGTTACCCCTCTCAAAATCGGGTGCGATCGCGGTGATCGGCCCGCTCGCAGACAATAAGGAAGAGCCGCTCGGTCCCTGGCATACACAGGGCCGAGCAGAAGACGTCGTGAGTGTGCTCCAGGGTATAAAAGCGAAAGTGACCGCCGGGACGCAGGTGCTGTACGCGCAAGGAGCGGCCATCGAGGACACCTCGACGGCGGGATTTGCGGCGGCGGTCGCGGCCGCCAAACAGGCGAAGGTCGCGGTGCTCGTGTTGGGCGAGCGCGGCGACATGAGTGGGGAAGCGGCCAGTCGGTCGTCTCTGGGGCTTCCGGGCGTACAAGAGCAGCTGCTCGAAGCGGTTGTGGCGACCGGTACGCCGGTCGTGCTCGTCCTGATGAACGGGCGCCCGCTGATTCTCGAGTGGGCGTCGGACCACGTGCCGGCGATCGTCGAGACGTGGTTCCTGGGCGTCGAGGCGGGGAATGCGACGGCCGATGTGCTGTTCGGCGACCTCAACCCGAGCGGCCGTTTGCCGATCACGTTTCCGCGCGTGCTCGGCCAGGTGCCGATCTACTATAATCGCCGCAATACCGGCCGCCCGGCCGATGTCAACAACAAGTACAGCTCGAAGTACATCGACGTGCCCGTCACGCCGCGCTACCCGTTCGGCTTCGGGTTGTCGTACACGACTTTCGGCTACGGCAATCTCAAGCTCAGCAGCGCACGGGCTCGTGTGAGCGACACGGTCACCGCAACGGTCACGGTGACGAATACGGGGAGCCGCGAAGGCACGGAGGTCGTGCAGCTCTATGTGCGCGACATGGTGGCGAGCGTGAGCCGGCCGCTGCGCGAGCTGAAAGCCTTCCGGCGCGTGACGCTGAAGCCGGGCGAGTCGCGCGCCATCGATCTGCCCATTGCGGTGAAGGATCTCTGGTTCATCGGCCTCGACCGGAAGCCTGTCGTCGAGCCGGGCACGTTCCGGGTTTACGTCGGACCGAGCTCGGCCGAAGGGCAGGAGGCGACATTCGAATGTATTCCCTGATGATGTTGGTGTTGGTAGGGGCGCAGATGATGTTGGTGTTGGTAGGGGCGCAGCATGCTGCGCCCCTACAATCTAACCCTGCGCCCCTACAATCTAACCCTGCGCCCCTACCCCCTCATCCCACCACGTGTTACGAAGTCTTCGTCCGTTCGTTCTACGATTCGAACGGCGACGGCATCGGCGATCTGCGCGGGCTGACGCAGAAGCTCGACTACATCGCAGGGCTCGGCGCCGACTGCATCTGGCTGATGCCGGTCGCGGAGTCGCCGAGCTATCACGGGTACGACGTCACCAATTATTACAAGGTCGAGCCGGACTACGGGACGAACGACGACTTCACGGCGTTCGTCGCGGCGGCGCACCGGCACAAGATCAAAGTGCTGATCGATCTGGTGCTGAATCACACGTCGAGCGAGCATCCGTGGTTCCAGGAGGCGCTCAAGGATTCCACCGCGCCGCATCGCAACTGGTATCGATGGTCGGCTACGCCGGGAAACAACTGGCACAAGTCGCCGGTCAGAGACGAGTACTACTTCGGGCTGTTCTGGAGCGGCATGCCCGATCTCAACTACGAGAACCCCGCCGTGCTGGACGAAATGAAGCGGGTGGCGCGGTTCTGGCTGGACTCGATGCACGTGGACGGCTTCCGGCTCGACGCCGTGCGACACCTGGTGGAGGCGGGGAACGAGGTCTCGAACACACCGGGCACGCACGCCGTGCTGCGCGACTACGGCCAGTACGTGCGCAGCATTGCACCGCAGTCGTACACGATCGGCGAGGTGTGGGACAATCCCGACGTCATTCTCACCTACTATCCCGATCAGCTCGACGCGTACTTCGCGTTCCCGATTTCGGAAGCGCTCATCGACGCGGTGAAGACAGGCAAGGCCGGCGGCCTGATTTCGACGGTAGAGCAATTCCAGCGCGCGGTGCCGGCCTATCGCTTCGCGCCGTTTCAGCGCAATCACGATCAGACGCGGACAATGACGGCGCTCGGCAACGACACCGCGGGCGCGAGGCTCGCGGTCACGATTCTCATGACGCTGCCGGGCGTGCCTTTCATCTATTACGGCGAAGAAATCGGCATGACGGGCGACAAGCCGGACGAGCGGCTGCGCACGCCAATGCAATGGAGTGCGACGTCCCGCGGATTCTCGAGCGGGAAGCCGTGGGAGATGCCGCAATCCGATACGCTCACGGCCAACGTGGCGGCCGAGGAGCGCAAAGGCTCGTTGCTGGAGCTGTACCGGTGGCTGATTCGACTGCGGGCGAACGACACGGCGCTGAGGGAAAGCCGGCTCGAACCCGTGGAAACGGGCAATGAGGCGGTGATTGCGTACAAGCGGGGTCGGGTGCTCGTCCTCGTGAACCTGGGCAAACAGCCCGCCGAGCTCGCCCTGCCCGGCCGGTTCACATTCCGGAGCCTGCTCACGCCGGGGCGGAATTTGACCGCGCTTCCCACGCTGGCGCCGCGCACAGCTTACATTTACGAGTTGACGCAACGTCCATAGTCCCCGTGTCGCGGACCGTGTTTCAATTCGGCATATTGGGGACAACCAAGGAGGCCCCATGAAGCGGTATCTCACCCTGGTGGCCGGCAGTCTCGTAGCCTGTGCTCCCGCGGTACAACGGCAGAGTCAGACGGTTGCGGTCCGCGCGCCGCTGCCGCCGTCGTCGATCCGCGCCGACGTGGCGCGCAACCAGGCGACGTCACTCGATCAACTGCTCGGGGGAAGAATCGCCGGGGTGGACGTCATGCCGGCGCCAGGTGGCGGTATCATCGTGCGGTTGCAGACGCCGACCTCAATGATCGCGAGCCAGGCGCCGCTGTTCGTGGTCGACGGCGTGCCGGTCGAGACCGATGGGACGCTGAGCTGGCTCGACCCGCAGGACATCGAATTCATTCAGGCGCTGAAGAATCCGGGCGAGACCGCGATCTACGGCGTGCGCGGTGCGAGCGGAGTGATCCTGATTCGCACGAAGGGATCGCACTAACTGCGACAGATCAGCCTCGGCGGGATCGACTATGCGATCCTGATCGTGTATTTCGCCTTCGTGCTCGGCATCGGCTGGGCACTTCGGCGAGTCATCAAGAGCAGCGACGACTTCTTCCTGTCAGGCCGGTCGATCCCCGCGTGGATCGCCGGCCTCGCGTTTATCTCCGCCAACCTTGGCGCGCAGGAAGTGATCGGCATGGGCGCGTCCGGTGCCAAGTACGGCATCATGACGAGCCATTTCTATTGGGTCGGCGCGATGCCCGCGATGGTGTTCGTCGGCCTTTTCATGATGCCGTTTTACTACGGCTCGCGTGCGCGCTCGGTCCCGGAATATCTCAAGCTGCGCTTCGATGAAAAGACGCGCGGGCTGAACGCGATCACGTTCGCCATCATGACGGTGTTTTCGTCGGGGATTTCGATGTACGCGCTGGCGAAGCTGCTCGAGCTGGTGCTCGGCTGGAGCTTTCACGGCAGCATCATTCTCACCGGCATCATCGTCCTCATCTACATCGTGCTCGGCGGCCTCACCTCGGCAATCTACAACGAAGTGCTCCAGTTCTTTTTGATCGTGTTCGGATTCTTGCCGCTCGTGTTGCTGGGGCTCAAAGACGTGGGCGGGTGGAGCGGCCTGACGGCCAAGTTGTCCGTGGTCGCGACCAATGCCGGCTTCCAGCCCGGGGCGTGGACGCATTCGTGGAAGTACATGGACTCGCCGACGCATAATCCGATGGGGATCGAATGGTTCGGCCTGGTCATGGGGTTGGGGTTTGCGATGTCGTTCGGCTACTGGTGCACCGACTTTCTGGTGGTGCAGCGCGCGATGGCCGCCGGATCGATGACCGCCGCGCGGCGGACGCCGTTGATCGCGGCCGTCCCCAAGATGATGATGCCGGCGCTCGTGATTCTGCCGGGCATGCTGGCGATCGGCATGCACGCGACGCGTGGCGGATTTCTGCCCATCGGCTCGGACGGGCAGCCGAACTACAACCTCGCCATTCCGATGCTGCTCGCGCACTATCTGCCGACGGGACTGCTGGGACTTGGTCTCACCGCGTTGATGGCGTCATTCATGTCCGGCATGGCCGGGAACGTGACGGCGTTCAACACGGTCTGGACCTACGACATCTATCAGACGTTTCTCCGGCCCGGCAAGAGCGACGCGCATTACCTGCGCGTGGGGCACGCCGCGACCGTGTTCGGAATTCTCGCGAGCGTGGTCGCCGCCTACGCCGCGACGCGGTTCAACAACATCAACGACATCCTGCAGCTCGTATTCTCCTTCGTGAACGGCCCGCTGTTCGCGACCTTCCTGCTCGGCATGTTCTGGAAACGGACGACGGGGCATGCGGCATTCTTCGGACTGCTCACCGGAACGGTCGTCGCGGCGCTCCATTACGGACTCACGATGCCGCGGGGTGCGAGCCCGGGCATTCACGGCGGCTTCCTCGGCACGACGTTGCACATCTACCCGAGCGAGATGGCGCTCAACTTCTGGACGGCGTTGTTCGCGTGGACCAGCTGCTTCGTCTCGACCGTCGTGATCTCGCTGTTCACGGCGCGCACCAAGACTGACGACGAGCTGCGGGGGCTCGTCTATTCGCTGACGCCCCGGATCCGGGAGGAAGCGGTGCCCTGGTTCAAGCGCCCCGTGACGCTCGCGATCGGGATCCTCGTGGCCTCGGCCATTCTCAATGTGATCTTCTGGTGAGACTCGACATTCGCTGGCCGATCGGCGGGCTGTTTTCGATCACGGGAGTGATGCTCGTGATCTATGGGCTGGTGTCGGATCCCGCGATCTATCAGAAATCGCTGGGCATCAATGTGAATCTGTGGTGGGGCATCGTGTTAGTGATGTTCGGGATGTTGATGCTGGTGTTTGCCTATCGCTCGACTAAAAGCCAAGTGTGATCGATTCGATCTCCACGCCGCGGCCTTCCCCGGGCCGCAACGAGATTTGAATTCGTTCCAAGTGGTCGAGGCGCAGGTGGTCGCCGTTGCCTCCCCGTCCCGCCGCGGGTCCGACCCAGTAATTCCACTCGCCGGGGAAGCCTTCGGGCAGTAGGACGGCGCGACCCACCGTAAACTTGTCGAGCGAGATGGCGTGGTCTTGCCACGTGCTGTCGATAGCGAGCGGGGCAGTCCAGCTCGTGCCGTCATCTTCCATCAGTGTGATATGCACCGTTTGCTGTGGCGACAGGCCGCGCAGGCGCACGCGCAGCTCGCGCGCGCCGTTGATCGTTTCCTGGCGCGCCGCAACCCGCGACTTGACCACGAGCGATGCGGTGTAATCGGCTGGGGTCCCGCCGCCGGCGCTGTCTACGGGCAGCTCGAGATGGAAAGCCTGCTGGCCGGTTGCGGAGGACGGCATGACTCGAAACAGGCCCCGACGGCCGGCGTCGCCGATGCGCGTAAAGGCGAGCCTCGCGGCGTCCACACCGGGATCAAATAAACGCAGCGGGGTGGTCTCACTCACCACATCAAAGCGCCCCACAACGTCGTTGCTGTAATCCCAATCGGTTGGCTTGCCGGCCGCGCGACCCGGAAATGTCGTCACCGAGTCGTGGTGATAGACGCTGATGGCAAATTGATGTGGGCCTTGACGAAGCGTCGCAGCTGGAATCGTAGCCGCGTAGTCATAGCCCTCGACGTGACGCATCCATATGTGTTGATATGAGCCGCCCGGGTAGGGGCGGACAACGAGCTGGGCCGAGTCTGGTGGGATGACACTCACAATACGCGCGCGAATATCCGCATCCTTGCCGACGACATACTGTGGCGCCGCCAACAATTGCACCGCGAGCGCCGCGGTGTCCGCGGGTGGGGCATGATACTCGGTGAACGCGATTTGACCAATCCGGGCCGGCATCGTCGCCAGGTCTACCGATCCACGCGCGCTCAGCACGTAGACGCCGGGTTTCACAGCGAACGACCCGTTGGATGCCCGGACCGGCTGTTGACCGGCCGGGGTTACCTGTTGAACGCTGAATGACGCGGCGAGCTCCGGCAGGGTGACCGTGATCGGCCACGCACGGTTTATCGCACGCGTCACGATCTTGTCGGCGTTCGGCGGCTCGAACGGATCGCGAATCGGCACCGCGTCCGGATAGACCTCGAGGCGCCACACACCCGGCTTGACCTTGTCGAGAAAGTAGATCCCCGTTCCCTCATAGCGCACAACCGGCGACGAGCCGACTCCCGCGATGCGCTGCAGCGCCTTTGGATCTGGCGGCATCGCGCTCGTCGAGGCCGTGTACATGAACGCATCCCGTGCGACGAGCTCGCCCAGGCTGCTGTCGGCCGAGATATGGAAGTCTCCGAAGCGCGTGTTCTGGGGGTACGGCCCGTAGTCTCGCATTCGCGGCAACCGGCGCATAGCCTCCGCGGCGATGATCGCGCTCATCGCTTTGCGCGGCGTGTAGACGAGATTCAGATAGTGGGTCTGCCAACCGAGATTGCGGGAGGCGGTGCCGAGCATGTCGTAGGCGAACATCGCGACAAACTGCGCGCCGACCGCACGAAACGTCCGCGCCATCGCGGGATACATCGTGCCGGTCCGAAGGTCAGGGCTGTCGAACTCGTACACGATGCGGGGCAGGCGCGCGAGCTCCGGCCGCAACATGTCCGGATACGCATCCGTGCCGCGCAGGTAATTGCCCTCGAGCTCGTGCCCCGAGTTGAGCCCCGTCGGATACCAGCCGAAGGTCACGCCTTGCGCCTTGGACTGACGAATCGCTTCTCCGATTCGGAAGTCCTGACTCACGTTGTAGAAAATAAGCTTGTTGCAGCCGGTGCTCCGCACCGCATCGGTCAGGGCGTTGATGTACTTGATCGAGCCCTGCAGATCCTCGGGATGATGCCACGGCTCATTTACCAACTCGATGAATACGATCGACGGCTCGTTCTTCAGCGCGACGTGCGTATACGGATTGACGTGCTCGAGGATTTGACGCAGGTAATTCACCTGCGCCGCCAGTGCCTTCGGATCCGTCCCCATCCGTCCTTTGCCGAAGTGTCGTCCAAATCCGGGCGGAGTGGTGTCGTCGAGCGCATCGGGCCAATTCGAGCCATAGAGCTGAATGGGGCTGAACAGCATGTAGATGCCGCGTTCTTTGGCTCGCGCGATCAGATAGTCCAACAGGTCGAGATGATCGTTCGCGATCAGATTGCCGGCGCTGTCCGACGCCTCCCAGTCGCCCCAGAACGTGAGCCGAAGTCCGTCCCAGCCCATGCGCGCAAACTGCGCCATGTCGTCATCGATCATGCGCTTGCGATCGCCGTGCACGTATCCGGCAGCGCGATAGTCCGACGCCGTCGTGAGCACGTAGTTCGCACCGAACAGCGCGACTTCACGATCACCGGCACGCCACCGTACGACGCCCTGCTTGTCGAGATAGACGACCTCATGCTGGGCACGCGCCAGGCGCGCGCCGGCGAGTGCGAGTGTGATGCAGCAGGCGGTCACAGCGGCTATGGAACTCGGCCTACGCATGGAAAAGTAGATTTCCGGACCAGGTCCTAGGGGTGATACTCGCGCGCGGTGTGTCCTGCGAGCTGTGCGCGATAGAAGTACACATCCCGCAGCCGGCCCGTCGCGTAGCGCTCCGCTTCGTCGTTGAAGTGGGCCGAGCGCGGGTCCCCGCTTTCGCCGCCCGCGGTCACGGCTTGCGCGCGCACGCTGTCGCCGAATTCGACCACCGCGACAAAGCTGTTCCCACTCGTGCCGTACCATTTTTTGGTGTTGGGATACGGACGGGCGCCGAATGCGGCGAGTGAGCCCCACGAGCTGGCCGTGAACGGCACGGGAATGCTGGGTCCCGCGTCGTCGAAATGTCCCACGATAGAGTCGTCCAGGCGCTGAAAGCGATTGATGTCGCCCCACGGCGTCTTCCACGCGCCAAAATCGCGAGTGAGCGCATCCACGGCATCGCCGAGTGCGCCGAGCAAATCAGCCGGCTGCGCTCTCCCCGTCCCCACATACTGCATCTGCGAGATGCTCGCGGCCCGCGCCGCCGGCGCAATGCGCCGGCCTATGCGCTCTCCCCAGAAGACCGCGAGTGAGGTCGGCACGGACTCTGTGCCCCAGCGATAGTTCCAGCCGCGCAGCGCCGCAATCGGCTCCGCGAGCCTGGTCTTCAAGCTGTCGGTGGCGGGAAGTTGATCATACGCCGCGAGCAGCGGCGGGATCATCCGCTCGAACGCGGGGAGATAGCTGTCGAACGCAGCCGCGGTCAGCGATTGCATCGTCCAGCCGCTCTTGTCCGTGAGCACGCGGAGCGCATGGAATCCACGAGCGGTTTCCTCCGTGCTTCGCTCGACGTAGCGGGGAAAGTTGGCGCGCCTGGGGCTCGCACCCGCGCCCGCCGCGGACCAGGGCCAGTTGTTCGAGTTATAGACCCAGCCACTGGGCGGGTTCACGACATTGGGAGTTTCGGCGAACGACAGTACGCCGCGATAAGTGGTGGCCGGGTTGTCGCCATCGACGGGTTCCGTCCAGTTGAACGACGTATCGCGGCGCGGAATGTAGTTCGAGTGGAAGTAGGCGATGTTGCCGGATGCGTCGGCAAAGACGGTGTTGTTGGACGAGTTGGTGTGCAGGTCCATGATCTTCGTGAATGCCGCCATGTCGCGCGCCTTGGTTCGCGAATAGGACTGGATCAGCGCGTTGATGTGATCCTGCATCAGGCTTACGCTGACGAACTTGTCGCCTTCTTTCCGCACGACCGGCCCATGCGACGTGTAATGGACAGTGAAGGTGCGGCGTGAGACTCCCGCGTCCGTCTTGTAAGCCAGCGTGAGCCGGCGTGCGTGCCCCGGCTGGGCCGTGAGAAACTCATCGATATTGTCCACGCCGCTCGAGGTGTGCATCCAGCCGGCATGAGCGTTGAATCCTTGATAGATGAAGAACTGTCCCCAGGTCGCCGCGCCGTAGGCATCGAGCCCCTCGTCGCTCACCATCTGTAGCTCGGACCGGAAGTAGAACGACGTGTGGGGATTGATCCAGAGCAGCGCATGGCCGCCGGCCGTGAGGCGCGGGGCAATGGCGATCCCATTGGAGCCGGAAGGATCGAAGTCGAGCTCGTCGCCATCCCCGCTCGTGCGCGCGGAGTCGCCATACAACGCCGCCAGGCCGCGAACGCTGATCGTCTCGATGTCGCCGCCGATCGAGCCTTCGGTGAACGACAGCGCCATCCACGGCTCGAAGTGCGTGATGACCCGGGGCTTCACCTCGGGATGCTTATAGAGGAAGTAGTTCAGGCCATCGGCAAAACCATCCATCAGCTGCTTCAGCCACGGCGGGCTCCGGCGATACTCGGCCTTGAGTGAATCGGGATCGATGAACAGCCGCTGCCGCAGATCCTGAAAGAGGACGCCGGCACCTTCCGCCTCGGCCAACCGGCCGAGCGAGTTCAGATAGTTCGTTTCGATACGGTTGAAGTCGTCCTCGGACTGCGCGTATTCCATCCCGAACACGGCATCGGCATCGGTCTTGCCGTAGACGTGCGCGATGCCCCAATCGTCGCGGATGATCGTGACGTTCTGCGCCCGGCGGTTCCAGCGAGCGATATCGGTCGAGGTCTGCGCGTAGCCGGGGATCGCGAACAGAAGGCTACTGGCGAGTAGCAGTGTCGATCGCAATGGCGGATCTCGCGGCTAGAGTGAGATGGACGGCTTTGCCCGAGTCTATCTGTACCGATGTGCCTGCGATGAGGTCCACATAGGTTCCGGCAGCCATGCCGGTGACAATGGTCGTATCGAGCGCGGTCGTCTCATTGTTGATCGCGACAAAGCCCTTGTCGCCGCGCGAAAACGCGATCGCGTTGGCACCGTTGTCCCACCAGTGGTTGATGTCGGCGCCGGCGACAACGTGGCGGAAGCTCACCATCTTCAGGATCGACGGATCGCGGTGCTCGCAGACCCATTGCCCCGCCGTCGCGGTCTCGAGGCTCGACGCACACGTTACCGGCAACGTCCAGCCATTCGCGTCCGAGGGCGGGCCCAGAGAATTCTCGGACGGGCAGTTGAACACATAGCTCGATAGCACGGAGGGATAGCCGTACGGCTGCGCGAGCATCCAGACGTTGGCAAGCCGGAAGACGTTGCCGTCGCGATAGCCGAGCCCGCAGTTGTGCTGCGTGTCGTGATTTTCGAGGAAGACCACTGCCTTATCGGAGGGTATGAGTCCCCACGTCGCCGCGGAAAACTGGCTCAGTTGTGAGATGTGCTCGCCGTTCACGTTACGAAACTTGTTGCCGACACCCGTGAACGTGAACTCGGTGATGTCGGCGGCGCCACCGGAGCTGTAGCCCTCGCCGAAGTAATCGTGCGGGCTGAGCGCCTCGCCACTTCCGCCGATGACTTCGAGAAAGAAGTATGGAAGCGGCCCGCCTTCCGCCGCCCGGGTGGTGTTGACGCGTTTGAGAATGTCATCGAGCTCGACCTGCTGAATATGCTTGGCCGCGTCGATACGAAATCCCGCCACGCGCGCGCGCGCGAGATCCAGCAAATAGTCGGCGATTTTCTGCCGAACCGACGCCAGTCCCGTGTTCAAGTCCGGCAGCGACAACAGCTCGCAGTCCTGCACATTTGCGGCGTCCTGATAGTTGGTTACCGCGCACGGCGTGTGGAAATCGCTCTGCGCATAGAGGCCGGGATAGTCGTACTTCGAGTAGTGCGTGCCGTTCGACCCGACGCCGGGACTTGGGAAGTTGGTCATATGATTGATCACGGCATCCACGATGATCCCCACACCAACGGCGTTGCACCGGTTCACCATGTCCGTGAACTCTGGACCGGTGCCCGAGCGACTGCGCATCACACTGTAGCTCACCGGCTGGTACCGCTCGCTCCAGTCGTGGCTCGGCACGATGCTGTGCTCCTCGGGCGGCGAAATCTGCACCGCGTGCACACCCGCCGGGCCGAGCACATTCTCGCACTCGGCGGCGACATCGGGCCATGGCCACTCGAAGAGCTGTACGAATGCGTCGCCGGCAGCCATGTGGCCGCTAGGCCGGTATGTAGGACTGAGCGTTGGGCGAGGTGGAGGTGGCGGACCCGGTGTCGGAGTCGGGATCCCTTTATCAGTACACGCTGACACAAAAAACAGGAATGCCGCACTGACAATCCGACATCGACGCATGACGGAACGTTATTGGTAGTCCGACGCAGGTGCTAGATGCGCGCTCAGATCCTCTCGGGACGACGAGTGTAAAACGCATTCCCTTATAAAGGAGCCGTCTATGATGGTTTCCTGGAAACGACTCACTCAGTCGGCCTTGCTGACTGCGGGGCTCACCGCATGCAGTGAGAAGCGATGCAGCCTCGTACGCCTGTCGATGCGCAGCTACAAGCTGGCGGGCTGCAGGCGCAGGGGTACGTACTGACCCCAGCGGGATGGTTTCACAGTTCATGCGTGCATGAGATCCCTGCCGGCGCTCGCGTAAGCGTCGACAATGTGGTTACGCGCAGGGACGGGTCGCGCTACCAGATCCCGCGCTGTGCCTTTCGTGCGCATCTGACCCTGCCGCATTTCCAGGGTGGCCGCGCGGTGCCGGCCGATACAGGATGGGTGGAAGACGCATACGCCTCCGCTCCTCAGGGCGATGCTTATCGCTCCCTGAACGCGACGTGGACAGTTCCATCGGCGCCGACGCACACGTTCCAGTATCCGGAGGTGTATTTCACGTTCCCTGGGATCTGGAATAACGCTTTCATTCTTCAACCCGTTCTGCAATACGGGTACAGCAAAGCGGGTCCACCGGGGTACTGGCCACCGAGTTGGGGACTGGCCTCTTGGCATTGCGATGGTCGGAGCAGTGTGTGTGATCACAGTTCTCTCATTTCTGCGTCGGTCCATGATGCGATCTACGGTGAGGTGAGCGCGAGCGCCTGCCAAGGAGGGCTATGCACTTGGACCGTCACGACCGTGGATTTGACGAAGGGTACGCGGACTATTCTGACCAAGACGGATTATGATAACTACTTCAGCGCTACCGGCGGGGCGGTTGAAACTCACAGTGGGTTCAACTCGTGCAGCTATTTTCCGAGCGCAGGTGTTTTTTTCACAAACATTGCTCTCTCGGGACGGAGCGGCGCGTTGACACCCGACTGGGGCAAGGCGGTTCCACAAAACCCCAGTCCTAGCTGTGGCTTCGACGTCAAATTCACCACGACGACGGTGAGCGATATCCACAATCCGCCGCCGCCCCTGGTTACAGGTGCGACGACAAACCCGTCGCCGGCCGTGCAGTATCAGCCATTCTCACTGACGCTAACGGGTTCAGGGTTCGATCCAGCCGTTGTACAAATCGTGTACACGTTGAACTGTGATCCACCAAGCCCTTCGTGCGAGGCCGAAGTGATTCCGAATAGTGGGATCAGTTCGAAGACGGAGACGCAATTGGTGGTGTCACAGATGACATTCGGTACGGCAGGAACACTCTACGTGCATGCCCGGAATGGGGACACGGGTCCTCTCTCTGGCTACCAGACGGTCACCATACGGCCGCTGTACTGATAGAGCCCGGTCAACTGATAGGCGCTATTGCGCCAGTGCAGCAGCCGGAAAACGGAAGCCCCGCCGATGCCAAACGCGGCGGGGCTCTTGTGCAGCAAATTGCCCAGTCTCAGTAACCCGGGTTCTGATGGAGATTCGGGTTGGCTGACAACTCTGACTCGGGAAGCGGATACAAATTGTACTTCGGATCGAGCGACGTGCCCGCCTCCGGTCCGCCCTTCCATGACCACACGTATGTCGCACCTGTGAACCGGCCGAAGCGGATCAGGTCGACGCGGCGGTGAGCCTCCCACAAAAGCTCGCGGCCGCGCTCGGCCAGAATCGAATCAAGTGGCGGCAGGGCTGCAAAATTGCCGCTCGTATTCCCGTACCCACGCTGCCGGATCGCGTTCAAGTATCCAAGCGCGGTGTTCGCGTCCCCCCCGCCCCCGCGCAGGTTGAGCTCGACGTACATCAAGTAGGCGTCCGCCAGGCGGAACATGGGGAAATCAGTATCGGGGAACGTCCCGTCAGAGCCTGGCGTGCCAGTGGAGGTCACGTTCGCGAATTTCGGGGCGGCAACCCCATCCGTGAAATTCGTGAGGTTGGGCATTGGAACCCCACCCGTGACCACGAAGAATGACGTCCGTGCCGTGTCATTTGCCAGATCGTAGTTGTTGTACGCCTCCGGCTTCATACGATTACCCCACCAGCAGCCACCGCTGGCGAGACCATACGCGGTCGGACTCATCGAGCCGCCGCAAGCGGCGTGGATCAGGAACGTCGTGTTGCCGTATGCCTGCGTTTTCAGGCCGTCAGACGGAACTGGGAAGATGATCTCCGGCGACGTGTTGTTATCGGCCAGGAAGTTATTACGCCATACCGGAGCCAGGCTGTACTCGTTTGAATTGACGACCGCCGTGACCTCGTTCATGGCGTCGGACCAATGCGCCTGTCCGGTGTACACCTCGGCGTTCAGGTAGACGTTCGCGAGGAGCATGTGGGCGGCCCACTTGTTTGCGCGACCGTAGGTCGAAGCGTCGTGGGTGGGCAGGTCGTCCATAATATCGTTCAACTCGCTCACGATGTAGTCAAAAACCTCTTGCCGCGTCGATTGCGGCGGTGGAGTGACCAGCGGACCGGTAACAAGCGGAATGTTCCCGAAGAAATCGAGACCATGCCAGTAACTCAGCGCGCGCAGGAACCGCGCTTCCGCGCGATACTGTGTGATCTGCGCGCGAAGTGCGGGGTCATTATGGCCGCGCTCGGCGAGTTTTGCATCCTCAGTTTGGCGCAGGAACTCGTTCGCCAAGGCGACCTGGAAGTACACGCGATAGTACATGCCCTTAACGAAGGCATTGTTTGCCGCCCACAGCGCAGTGTTCAGTTCCTGAATCGAGAGATCGCCGCCCCACGCGACGGCAGCTTCGTCGGTCGGCAGCTCGTTCAGGTTCCAGAGCAGACGTACGTAGTTGCTGAACCCCTCGTCGGGAAAGACAGTCGGATCGATGTCCGGTTGGCCCGCTCCTCCCTGCTGGCCCGTGACGGCGAGTCCGGCGTAAATCTTCGCGAGGAATTTCTTGTAGGAGCCCGCGTCCGCGAACACGTTTCCCTCGGAAATCGTGCTCTTCGGCTGGACGAGCGTGTCTGTGCAAGCGCCGCCTACCAGGAGTAGCAGCCCCATGGCGACGGCCCAAGCACCGCGAGTCTTGTTGTTCATATGTCGATCCCCTCTCGATTGCTCGATATCCGTAGCCATGAGTTAGAACTGGATCGCCAGCCCGGCGCTAAACGTCCGCGCGCGGGGGTAGCGATTGTTGTCGATACCGTTCAGACCGGAGGTCGGATCTACGCCGCTGTATCCGGTCAGCGTGAAGGCGTTCTGGACGGCTCCGAAAACGCGAAGCGGCTGGCGTTGGTAGTTGAACGCATAACCAACCGCGATGTTGTCCATCCGCAGGAATGAGGCGTCCTCGACGTAGTAATCCGAAAGCAGCTGCTGCGTCTGAAAACCGGTTTTGAGAACCGATGCGTGGAGATTGTAAGGCGATCCCCGAGTCACTTCTGAGTAAGCACCCTGACTGGATGCCACGTTGTTGTAGACATAATTTCCCGTATACGCCCGCAACACGAAACTGAGGTCGAAGTGCCCGGCCGTCAGATAGTTTGACATACCAAAAATCCACTTTGGCGCAGGGTCGTGGAAAGGCCGCCTGTCATCCACATTGATGATTCCATCGCCGTTGCGGTCCACGTACATCTTGAGCGGATCGGTATCGTAGATCGGCTTGCCGCTCGCGTCATACTTTTGCTGATAAACGAAGAAGGAATTGACGGGCTCTCCAGGGATGAGCACCTGGATCGTGCTGCCGACGCCGCCCGCGATCCCCCCCGTTAGTATTTGTTGGGCCTGGGCATTTCCTTGATACGGGTTGATGGTCGTCAGTTGGTTTGTATTGTGGCTTGCGTTGAAGCTGACCGACCATTTGAGATGGCTGCCCGAACCCTCGAGTATCCGCGAGTTGAGACTCAGCTCGAATCCTGTATTGCTCATGCTGCCGATGTTCGTCGTGATGGCTGAGGAGAGGCTCCCGGCTGGCGCCGGAATCCGAAAGATGAGACGGTCCGTGTTTTTGCTATACCAGTCTACCGAGCCGGTGAAGCGCTGTCCAAACAACCCGAAATCGAAGCCCCCATTGGTAGTCCGTGTCTCTTCCCAGCGGATGTTGGGATCAACGCCCGTCGGACGAAGCGTCGAGACGAACTCGTTTCCAAATTGCGCCTGCGTTTGCGCGTCGCCGAGCGTGTACGTCGCGGCCCAGAGGTAATTGCCGAACGCCTGGTTCCCGGTTGTCGCCCGCGCGGCGCGGAGCTTCAGCTCCGACAACCATCCGACGTTGCGCAGGAATGATTCCTGGGAGATCCGCCAGGCCACCGAGAACGCCGGG
>WNEN01000077.1_pt1 | contig 15527 bp, 8 predicted proteins | sample 5399951 | NCBI WGS metagenome assembly WNEN01 (sample SAMN13153327, study PRJNA577476) | soil metagenome | isolation source: 20 cm grassland meadow soil 5 days after 1st rain plot 2 | place: USA:California | collected 2015-09-21
AGGACGGTAGGTGAAACGACGGTCGGGGCCTGACCCTTACCGTCGTTTTTTTACCGTCGCATTTTCTACCGTCGCAGTTTCTACCGTCGCCATATCTACCGTCGTTTACAGGAGCGTCCATGCTGTCCTTGCTTCTAGCGGTCGGCCTCGCTGTCCAACAACCACCGCCTCCTCCCCCACAAGACACGACGAAACGCGATACCACCAAGGTCAAGCTCGACTCCTTGCCGCTGAAGACGGCGCGCACCGTGAGCTTCGAGACATCGGAAGCGACGTGGATGTCGCTCGATGTTTCGCCCGACGGCAAGACCATCGTGTTCGAGCTCCTCGGTGATCTGTACACGATGCCGGTCGCGGGCGGCACGGCGACGCGCATTACCTCAGGCCCGGCGTTCGACTCGCAGCCGCGCTGGTCGCCCGACGGCAAGCGGATCGTCTTTTTGTCGGACCTGAGCGGTGCGGAAAATGTCTGGCTGTGCGACCCCGACGGCTCGCACAAGAAGGCGCTGACCAAAGGCACGAACAATCTCTTCGCTTCGCCGGAGTGGACGCCCGAAGGCAACTACATCGTCGTCTCGCGGACGAGTGGCGTGCTCGGCAGCGTGTACGAGCTGTGGCTGATTCACAAGGACGGCGGCACGGGTGCGGCGATGTTGCGCGTCCAGGCCGGCCCCAACGCTCCCCCGCCCATGAACACGCTCGGCGCCGCCTTCGGCAAGGATCCGCGCTACATCTGGGTCTCGCGGCATCGCGGCGGCTTCGGCTACAACCTTCAGTATCCGCTGTGGGAGCTCGCGATTTACGATCGCCAGACCGGACGGCTGTTTCCGCAGACCGACACGTATGGCAGCGCGATGCGGCCCGCGCTGTCGTCGGACGGCAAATGGATGGTCTATGCGACGCGCTACGATGCAGAGACCGGCCTGCGGCTCCGGAACATGGCGTCGGGTGACGAACGGTGGCTCGTGTACCCGGTGACGCGCGACGATCAGGAATCCCGCTTCACCCGCGACCTGTATCCCGGCTACTCGTTCACGCCCGACAACCAGGCCATCATCGTCTCCTACGGCGGCAAAGTGCATCGCGTCGCCGTGCCGTCGGGGCAGGTGACCGATATTCCGTTTACGGCCGCGGTCGAGCAACAGCTCGGTCCCATGGTCCATATCCCGATGCGCGTGGACACGGCCGCCGTGCTGGTCCGGCAGATTCGGAACGCGTCGCCATCTCCCGACGGCAAACGGCTCGCCTTCAGCGCGCTCGACCGGCTCTACGTGATGGACCTGCCGAACGGCACCCCGCGGCGACTGACGAACGACTCCATCAAGGAGCAGGTGCCCGCGTGGTCCCCGGATGGTCAGTGGCTCGCGTATGTGACCTGGACCGATCAGGGCGGGACGCTCGACAAGATCAAGGCGACGCCGGGCAGCCGCCCGGTGCGCCTCACAAGCGACAGCGCGTTTTACGACACACCCGTCTGGTCTCCGGATGGGGCCCGCATCGTGGTCGTGCGAGGCCCACGGGCGCCGCGGACCGAGGAGCACTTCGCACCCGGCTACGAGATCGACTGGGTGCCCGCGGCGGGCGGCACCCTGACCAAGATCTCGCCCATCAACAACTGGGGCCGGCCGCATTTCAGCCGCGACCCGAACCGCATCTACATCTATGAGGGCCCGGAAGGCCTCGTGTCGATGCGCTATGACGGCACCGATCGACGCCAGCACATCCGGGTGACGGGCTACACGTATCCGGGCCCCGGGTCCGAGCCCAACATCGCCGATGAGATCCTGATCAGTCCCGATTCCGATCGCGTGCTCGCGGCGGTCGACAATTACGTCTACCTGGTCACGTTACCTCTGATCGGCGGGCAGACGCCGGTCGTCAGCATCTCCGATCCGTCGTCCGCGGCATTCCCGGTCAAGCGGCTCACGATGATCGGCGGCGAGTTCATCGGCTGGACGAACGACGGGAAGCAGGCGTTCTGGTCGGCCGGTCGCTCGTTCTTGAAGTGGGATCCGGTCGTCGCCGACTCGATGGACAAGCTGAAACAGCGGACGGACTCGATTCGCTCGGACTCGCTCAAAGGTGACGCGTTCAAGGCGTTGCCCGATTCCGTGACGAAGAAGATGCGGGCACGCGCCGATTCGCTCGCCAAGTTGCCGGCCTACGAGCCGCCGCGCGTCGATGTCGCCATCCATGTCCCGCGCGACATCCCGCGGGGCACCGTGGTGCTGCGGGGCGCGCGCATCATCACCATGAAGGGAGACGAAGTCATCGAGAACGGTGACGTCGTGGTCAAGGACAATCGCATCGTCTCGGTGGGCCCGCAGGGAGGAGCGGCGCCGGCGGGTGCAAAAGTCATCGACGTCAGCGGGAAGACGATCATTCCCGGCTTCGTGGACGTGCACGCGCACCCCTGGCCGACGTGGGGCATTCACGAGACCCAGGTCTGGAAGTATCTCGCCAATCTCGCGTGGGGCGTCACGACCACGCGCGATCCCCAGACCTCCACCACCGACGTGCTGACGTATTCGGACCTGGTGGAGACGGGCGAAATCCTGGGCCCGCGCATCTACCATACCGGTCCCGGCGTCTTCTGGTCCGAGGACTTCAAGAGTCTGGAAGACACGCGGCAAGCGCTGCGGCGCTACAGCGAGTTCTACCGGATCAACACGATCAAGATGTACATGACGGGCAATCGCAAGCAGCGGCAGTGGGTCATCATGGCCGCCAAAGAGCTGGGGCTTATGCCCACGCTCGAGGGCGGGCTCGACTTCAAGATGAATTTGACCGCCGTGCTCGACGGCTATCCCGGATCGGAGCACAGCTATCCGATCATGCCGCTGTACAAGGATGCCGTGCAGTTGATCGCGCAGTCGGGCATCACATACACGCCCACATTGCTCGTCTCGTACGGCGGTCCCTGGAGCGAGAATTTTTTCTACGAGCGCTACGACATTCACGACAACCCGAAGGTGCGGCGGTTCATGCCGCACGATGAAATCGATCAGCGTGCCGAGCGGCGGCCGTGGTTCCGCGAGAGCGAATATGTGTTCCCGCGCATCGCGGCATCAGCGAACGCGATTCTCCAGGCCGGCGGTTTCATCGGACTGGGGGGCCACGGCCAAATGGACGGCTTGGGCGACCACTGGGAGCTGTGGGCCATGGCGGCGGGCGGCATGAAGTCGCACGATGTGCTCAAGGTCGCGACCATCAACGGCGCGCACGCCATCGGCATGGAGCAGGACCTCGGCTCGCTGGAGCCGGGCAAGCTGGCGGACTTGATCGTGCTGGACGCCAATCCTCTGGAAGACATCCATAACACGAACACGGTGCGCTATGTCATGAAAAACGGGCGTCTCTACGAAGGGGAGACGCTGAACGAGATCTATCCTCGGCAGCGGCCGCTCCCCAAGCTGTGGTGGTGGGGCACCGAACCTGCCAAAGCCGCCGAGACGGTGAGGTAGCAGGAAGACGCTGAGAGGCCGGCCCCTCGGCCTCTCAGCCGCTCGGCGTCTCCCTCGAGGCTTTGATCTAGGCGTCTAGGTAGTTATGTTGTTGGTGCAAAGAACCGCGAGCTGGCTCCTTCCGGAAGTCCCGCTCAGGGACTCCGTCGCTGTACACACGCACGGTTTCATCCCCTAGGTTCAAAAACTGAGGCAGCGCCGATGATTCAGACGACATTGGGTCGCCTGACGGCGCGCGTGTGTAGGCAAGGAGTACTATGCCATTTGCAGCATTGGGCCTAGCGCCCGAACTGGTTCGCGCCGTCGCCGATGAAGGCTACGCGCAGCCAACCCCCATCCAGGCGGAAGCGATTCCCCTGGCACTCGCGGGCCGAGATCTCATCGGCTCCGCACAGACCGGCACCGGCAAGACGGCCGCGTTTGTGCTCCCCATTCTCCAGCGCCTCTCCCCCGGACCGCGCGGCACGCTGCGCGCGCTGATCCTCGTCCCGACCCGTGAGCTGGCGGAGCAGGTTGCCACCAGCATCAAGACGTACGGCCGCCACACCCATCTCAAGGGCGCGGCCGTGTACGGCGGCGTCGGGATGGAGCCGCAGACGCGCGCCCTGAAGCACGGCGTAGACATGATCGTCGCCACGCCGGGCCGCTTGCTCGATCACATGGAGCGGGGCCACGTCGACTTCTCGCAGCTCGAAGTGCTGGTGCTCGATGAAGCCGACCGCATGCTGGACATGGGATTCGCCCCGGACGTGCGGCGCATCCTCAACACGCTGCCGGACGAGCGGCAGACGATGCTGTTCTCGGCGACGATTTCACCCGAAGTCGACGCGCTGGCGCGGCGCGCGCTGAACGGGCACGCGTCGGTCGAGATCGGCCGCCGGGCGCAGACCGCCGAGGGCATCGAGCACGTGATCGTCGCGGTCGACAAGCTGCAGAAGCGCGGCGCGCTCGGCGCGATTCTCAAGGCAAAGCCCGCCGGCCAAACGCTGATCTTCACGCGGACGAAATACGGGGCGGACAAGCTCGTCACCTTCCTCAAGCGCGAGGGCATCGCGGCGAACGCGCTGCACGGCGACAAGGCGCAGAGCCATCGCACGCGCACGCTCGATCAGTTCCGCAGCGGCGCCGCCGAGATCCTGGTGGCGACGGACATCGCGGCGCGCGGCATCGACGTCGAGGGAATCCGCATGGTCGTGAACTTCGACGTGCCGCAGGATGCCGAAGTGTACGTGCACCGCGTCGGCCGCACGGCGCGCGCGGGCGCGCGCGGCCTCGCGCTGACGCTCATCTCGCCGGACGAATGGCTGTTGATGGCGGATGTCGAGCGGCTGATCGGGCAGAACTTCCCGCGGGAAGTGATTCCGGGATTCGAGCCGTCGGTGGCGCCGTTTCAGCCCAAGCTGGCGATCGCGGAAGCGCCGAAGCCGGAGCGGTCGTTGAGACCGAGACGGGGCGGTAAACGGCGCTAGTCGTCAGTCTTTTGTTTTCAGCGTTCGAATGAAGTTCGCGACGGGAGTTGCGGCAAGCGTCATCAGCCGAATGCTCCCGCGCGAGCCCAGCTCCACCGACACGCGCGCGATCGTCTCGTTGTCCGGGCAATCCACGATGCTCACGAAGTCATAGGGGCCGAGCACGGCGTACTGCGCCGTGACCTTGGCCCCGAACTTCTCGATCTCCTTGTTCACTTCCTGCAGCCGCTTGGGATTGTTCTTGAGCGCCTTGGCGCCTTCGTCGGTCAGGTTGGACAGCAGCACATAGGTAGGCATGGGTCCCTCGAAATCGTCGAGAAAAGTCGTCGAGCAAGACCGTCTTTATCGCTTCTCAATCGTCACGTAATCCCGTTTGCCCGCGCCGGTATAGACCTGCCGCGGGCGGGCGATTTTCTGTTCCTTGTCGAGCAGCATCTCCTGCCATTGGGCCAGCCATCCCGGCGTCCGCCCGATCGCGAACAGCACGGGGTAAATGTCGACCGGGAATTTCATCGCCTCGTAAATGATCCCGGAGTAGAAGTCGACGTTCGGATACAGCTTGCGGGTGACGAAGTACTCTTCCTGCAGCGCGATGCGCTCGAGCTCGACGGCGATGTCGATCAACGGATTCTTGCCCGTGACGTCGAACACCTGCTCCGCGATCTGTTTGATGATCTTGGCTCGGGGGTCGAAGTTCTTGTACACGCGGTGGCCGAACCCCATCAGCCGCACCTCGCCTTTCTTGACGCGCTGGATGTACGCGGGGATCGCATCGATCGATCCGATCTCCCGGAGCATCCGCAGCACTTCCTCGTTTGCGCCGCCGTGCAGCGGTCCGTAGAGCGCGGCAGCCGCCCCGGCCATGCCGGAATAGGGATCGGGGTGCGATGACCCGATGCCCCGCATGGCGCTGGTGGAGCAGTTCTGCTCGTGGTCCGCGTGCAGGATGAACAAGACGTCGAGCGCGCGCTCGAGGACGGGGTGCGGGCTGTATTTCACCGCGGTCGTCTTGAACATCATGTTCAGGAAGTTGCCGGTGTAGCTCAGATCGTTGTCCGGATAGGCGTACGGCATCCCCACGGAGTGCCGGTGCGCGAACGCGGCCAGCGTCGGAGTCTTGGCGATGAGCCGGACGATCTGGGCGTAGCGCGACTGCTCATCGAAAATGCGCTTGGCTTCGGGATAGAACGTCGACAAGGCGGCGACGGCGCTCACGAACACGCCCATCGGATGGGCGTCGTGGTGGAAGCCGTCGATGAACTTCTTGATGTTCTCGTGAATGATCGTGTGATGCGTGATCTGATAGACCCACGCATCGAGCTCGGCGGCGGACGGCAGCTCGCCGTTCAGCAGCAGATAGGCGGTCTCCAGAAACGTGCTCTTTTCCGCGAGCTGCTCGATGGGATACCCGCGGTAGCGCAGAATCCCCTTGTCGCCGTCGATGTAGGTGATGGCGCTGCGGCAGGCCGCCGTGTTCATGAAGGCGGGGTCGTAGCTCATCAGGCCGAAGTCGTCGGCCGACGCCTTGATCTGCCGCAGATCGGCGGCGCGGATCGTCCCCTCCTGAATCGGAATCTCGTAACTCTTGCCGGTGCGGTTGTCGACGACGGAAAGTGTGTCCTTCGGCACTACGGTGTCCTGAATGTTTGAGCGGGAAAAGATAACGCGAATCGGATGGGAAGAGACGTCCTTTACCGTCCCGTCCCGTCATCCTATCTTGGCCATTGTGGCGCAACCAAGACCCAGTCTCTACCCAACGCGTTCGAGCGCCGGCGCCCTGCTGGGCCAACAGCTCGCGTCCCGCGGTTACCAATCCTGCATTCTTCTTGGCATTACCCCGGAAGGCGTTGAAATCGCGGCGCACGCGGCCCGCGCCATGGGCGCGCAATTCGACGTCATCGTTGCGTCCTTCATCAAACTTGGCGCCAATCTCGCCCCCATCGGCGCCATGGCCGAGACGGCACCCGCGGAGATGGATCCCGACTTCCAGCCGGGGATGAACCTGCTCGAGAAGCTGCAGGCGGCGATCGACGAGTCACGCGCACGGGTCAAGCAGGATCTCGTGCTGTATCGCACGCAGCGTCCCGTCAAAAAGCTCGAGGGCCGCACCGCGGTGGTCGTGGACGGGCAGATCGTGTGGCCGTGGAAGGCGCTCGCCGCGGCCAAGGCCGCTCAAGGACTCGGCGCTCGCGAGGTCGTGATTGCGACACCGGTGGCTGCTCAGCCGGCGGCCGATCGCATCCGGGCGCGGCAGTATCCGCTCGTGTGTCCGAGTGTGGTGATGGAGCAGGAAGGCCACCCGTCGCCGTATGGTGATGCCGGCGCCGATGGCGCTGACCGCTTGCGGAGTATCATGATCGCCCACGAGGCCGCGTAGCGCGCCTCGTGCCGGCGTTCAGGATTCCAGCTCGACGATGTCCTTTTCCAGCCAGCGGTGTTCGCCAGCCAGAATCTCCTGCGCAAACCGGTACGTCGGCACATCCTCATTCCGCCGTAGACCGTTGAACTTGGAGCGCACACGGCGTCTGGCTTGGCGGCAGAACAAGTCTGCCAGCTTCACCGCCCGCGCGCCCGTCGTGCGATCGCGCTCGTAGAGCTTCTGCGCGCGCGAGCAGGTCGCCGCCATGGCGAATAGCTCGGCCGCGACGTCCACGAGCCGGAACAACACCGACTGGCGCAGCTCGAGCTTCGGCCCGAACCGGATCATCGAATGGAACACGCTGCGCGCCAGGCGCCGGCAGCTGCGCTCCACAAAGCGCACGTGCTTCGCGAGCTTGCCGAACTCGGAATAGCGCGGCCACAAACTCCAGCCGAGCCAGCGCGTCGGGTACCACCAGCCGTAGAAGCCCGCCGAGCGCGCGAGGCCGGCAAGGCGCTCCTGCGTCGTCTTGCCGGGCATCACGACGTCCCCCGCGACCTGCAGATGTTTGTCCACGGCTTCGCGCGCGATGAATAGATGCATGATCTCCGATGATCCTTCGAAGATCAGGTTGATGCGGAAGTCGCGCATGATGCGCTCGACCGGCACGGGCGCTTCCCCGCGCGCGCGCAGGGAATCCGCCGTCTCGTACCCCCGCCCGCCGCGAATCTGCAGGGTGTCATCGATGATCTGCCAGCCGGCCTCGGAGTTGTACAGCTTGGCGATGGCCGCTTCGAGCCGGATGTCGTAGCCGCCGCGCTCCGCCATGGCGCCGCACAGCTCGGCGACCGCCTCCATCGCCAGCGTGTTCGCGGCCATGGAGCCGATCTTCTGCGCGATCGCGTCGTGCTGGCCGATCGGCCGCCCCCACTGCACGCGCTCGGCCGCCCAGCGCCGCGAGATTTCCAGGCAACGCTTGCCGGCCGCAACGGCGGAAATCGGGAGCGTCAACCGGCCGGTGTTGAGCGTCACCAACGCGAGCTTGAGACCCTTGCCCTCACCCCAGAGCACGTTCTCCTTCGGGACGCGCACGTTGGTGAAGCGGATCACGCCGTTGTAGAGCGCCTTCAGGCCCATGAAGTGGCAGCGGTACACCACTTCGACGCCCGGCCAGTCCGTCTCGACGATGAACGCGGTGATCTGCTTCTTCTCGCGGCCCTTGACCATCGTCGACGGCGTCCGCGCCATCACGACGAGCAGCTCGGCCTTGGTCCCGTTGGTGCACCACAGCTTCTCGCCGTTCAGAACCCACTCATCATCGTCGCGGATTGCGGTGGTCTCCATCGCCGCGGGATCCGATCCGACATTTTCCTCCGTCAGCGCGAACGCCGAAATGGCGCCCTTCGCAAGCCGCGGAAAGAATCTCTTTTTCTGCTCCTCGCTGCCGAATAGCTTCAGCGGCTGCGGCAACCCGATCGATTGGTGCGCCGAGAGCAGCGCCGTGAGCGAGCCGTCCACCGACGACACGAGCTCGATCGCCTTCATGTACGAGAGCTGCGACAGCCCGAGGCCGTCGTACTCGCGCGGAATCTTGATGCCGAACGCGCCGAGCTTGCGCAGCCCGTCGATGACGTCCTGAGGGATCTCGCCTTCGCGGTCGATTTTGTCGGAGTCTACGTCTTCACGCAGAAAGCGGGCGAGTTTGTCGAGGAACGGTTTGGCGCGGGCGATCTCGTCGGGATCCTGCTCGGGGTAGGGATGGATCAGGTCCATCCGCAGGTTGCCCAGGAAGAGCTCCCGGACAAAGCTGGGCGCTTGCCACTGCTCCTCGCGCGCCGCCTCGGCGACTTCCCGCGCCTCTTCGGCGCTGATTTTCCGTTTGGGTTCGGCCAGGGTAGCCATCGTGTCTAAATGTAATATCTTCACGTCGTTCAGCCCGCCGTCAGCTTTTTCATGAAGGAGCTTCCCCATGCCCCGTATAGGGTTCGCCTTATTGGCGCTAGGCATCGTGTCTGCCACAGCGGCACCTGCGCAGCGTCCCGCTCCTACCCGGAAAGCCCCGCCGGCGGCGCCGCCGGCCCCGGCGATCACCATACCGTACCAGCGGTTCGTGCTGAAGAACGGCCTGACGCTGCTGGTCCATGAAGACCACAAGGCGCCGATCGTGGCCGTCAACATCTGGTACCACGTCGGCTCGAAAAATGAAAAGCCGGGCCGGACCGGGTTCGCCCACCTGTTCGAGCACCTGATGTTCAACGGCAGCGAGCACTTCAACGACGACTACTTCCAGCCGTTCGAGCGCATCGGCGCGACCGATCAGAATGGCACCACCAACAACGACCGCACCAATTACTTCGAGAACGTCCCGACGACGGCCCTCGACGTCGCGCTCTGGATGGAATCGGACCGCATGGGGCACCTGCTCGGCGTGATCGACTCCGCGAGAGTCAATGAGCAGCGCGGCGTCGTACAGAATGAAAAACGCCAGGGCGAGAATCAGCCGTACGGGAAAGTGAACCTGCTCATGGCCGAGGGCGCGTATCCGCCCGGGCATCCGTACTCGTGGACCGTGATCGGGTCGATGGAAGACCTGAACGCCGCTTCCGTGGAGGACGTCAAGAACTGGTTCCGCACCTACTACGGCCCGAACAACGCGGTCATCGTGCTGGCGGGCGACATCACACCCGAAGTCGCCCGGCAGAAAGTCGAGCAGTACTTCGGCGACATCCCTGCGACACCGCCGATTGCGAAGCAGGACGTGTGGATCGCGAAGCGCACGGGCACGCATCGGGAAGTCATGCAGGACCGCGTCCCGCAAGCGCGCATCTATAAGGAGTGGAATGTTCCGCAGTTCGGATCCGCGGACGGCGACTATCTCGACCTCGTGACCGACGTCCTCTCCGCGGGCAAGACGTCGCGATTGTACAAGCGGCTCGTCTATGACGAGCAGATCGCCACCGATGTCGCCGCCTATGTGGACCTGCGCGAGATCGGCGGTCAGGTGGTGATTCGCGCGACGGCAAAACCGGGCGGCGACCTGGTCCGGGTCGAGCGCGCCATCGACGAAGAGCTCGCGCGCTTCATCCGCACCGGGCCGACGGCGAGCGAGCTGCGGCGCGTGAAGACGCAGAGTCGCGCCAACTTCATTCGCGGGATCGAGCGGATCGGCGGGTTCGGCGGCAAGTCGGATGTGCTGGCGATGAACGAAGCGTACGCCGGCAACGCCGATCACTATCAGGTGACGCGGCAGCGTATCGCCTCCGCGACGGCGGAGAATCTCCGCTCGGCGGCCGCGCGCTGGCTGAGCGACGGCGACCTGGTCGTCGAGGTTCATCCCTATCCGACCTATGACGTCGTGGCGGGCGGCGCCGACCGCTCGAAGCTGCCGGCAGCCGGTACGCCGCCCGACGCGCGCTTCCCGGAAGTCGCGCGGGCGACGTTGCCCAACGGCCTCAAGATCGTGCTCGCGGAGCGCCATGCGATCCCGCAGGTGAACATGACGCTGCTCGTGGACGCCGGCTACGCGGCCGATCAGTTCGCCACGCCGGGGACGGCGAGTATGACGCTCGATATGCTGGACGAAGGCACGACAAGGCGCACGGCCCTTCAAATCAGTGACACCCTGTCGCAGCTCGGCGCCGAGCTGTTCACGGGGTCGCAGCTCGACGTGTCGAGCGTGTCGCTGTCGGCGCTGAAAGACAAGCTGGACGCCTCGCTCGACATTTTCGCCGACGTGATCCTCCATCCGTCGTTCCCGCAGGCCGACTTCCAGCGCCAGCAACGCCAGCGTCTCGCGCGCATTCAGCGCGAGAAGGTGCAGCCGGTACAGATGGCGCTGCGCGTCTTCCCGCAGCTCCTGTATGGGGCCAATCACGCGTACGGCAATCCATTGACGGGATCGGGCACCGCGGACGCCGTCTCGCGCATGATCCGGGACGATCTCGTGCGCTTTCATCGGACCTGGTTCAAGCCGAATCACGCAACGCTGGTCATCGTCGGCGACATCTCCCTCAACGAGATACAGCCGAAGCTCGCCCGACTGTTCAGCGGCTGGCAGGCCGGCGACGTGCCGCAGAAGAACGTGAGCACGGTTCCTGATCAGCCGCGCCCGCTCGTCTACATCCTCGATCGTCCGGGTTCGGAGCAGTCGATCATCTTCGCCGGCAATCTGGCGGCGCCGAAAGCGAATCCGCACGAGTACGCGATCGAGGCGATGACGTCGCTGCTCGGCGGGCAGTTCACGTCGCGCGTCAACATGAACCTGCGCGAGGACAAGCACTGGTCCTACGGCGCGTTCACGCTGGTCTGGGACGCGCGGGGCCAGCGTCCGTTCATCGCGTACGCGCCGGTGCAGACCGACAAGACGAAGGAGTCGATGATCGAACTGGATAAGGAGCTGCGCGGGATCCTTGGGCCGAAGCCGGTCACGCAGGACGAGCTCAGCAAGGCACAGGCGAACCTCACACTCACCCTGCCGGGCAACTGGGAGACGATGGATGCGGTGCAGGGGTCGCTCGAGCAGATGGTGACGTACGGTCTCGACGACCGCTACTTCGACACGTACGCGCAGCGCATTCGCGCGCTGACGCTCGCAGACGCCACCGGCGCGGCGCAGGAGACAATCCGGCCCGATCACCTCGTGTGGGTGATCGTGGGCGACCGGGCCAAGATCGAGGCCGGGATTCGGGAGCTGAATTTTGGAGAGATCCGGTTCCTGGATGCGGACGGCAAACCGCTGGCGTCCCGAGACTGACGCGGGTGGTCGGGGAAACGGGACGGGGCTAAGTTCTCCCGTCCCGTTTTCTTTTGGAGCATGCTCGTGTTCGCGCTCTCGCTCGCGCTCGTGGTACAGGCGGCGGTGTCACCGCCCCAGCAGGTCCTGATCAAAGCCGGCCGTTTGATCGACGGCCGTTCGCAGCAGGTCCAGAACAACGTGGGCATTCTGATAGAAGGGGAACGCATCAAGGCCGTGGGGCCGGTCGCCCAGATCCAGGCGCAGGCGGCCACCGCTCGCGTGATCGATCTCGGCCAGATGACGGTGCTTCCGGGAATGATCGACGCCCACACCCATCTGCTTCTGCAGGGCGACGTCACCTCACAGGACTACAACGATCAGCTCCTCACCGAATCGACGGCGTATCGCGCGATCCTGGCGGCGCGCAATGCGCGGATCGCGCTGGAGCACGGCTTTACCGCGATCCGCGATCTCGAGACCGAGGGCGCGATGTATGCCGACGTGGATGTGAAGCACGCGATCGATCGCGGCGAGATCCCTGGCCCCCGCGTGTTCGCCGCGACGCGGGCGATGGCGCCGACCGGGATGTATCCGATCACCACCGACAACTGGGAGCTCGAGCTGCCGCACGGTGTGCAGCCGGTCGACGGCGTGGATAACGCCCGGCTCGCGGTGCGGCAGCAGGTGCAGCACGGCGCGGACTGGCTCAAGTACTACAGCGACCGCCGCTACTACTTCACGCCGGACAGCGTGCTGCACAGCTGGGTCAACTTCACCGATGCGGAAGCGAAGGCGATCGTGGACGAGGCGCACCGGATCGGACGTCCGGTTGCGGCGCACGCGATCGGGTCCGACGGCATTGCCGCCGCGCTGCGCGCGGGCGTCAATTCCATCGAGCACGGCGACGGACTGACCGACTCGCTGATGGACGTGATGGTGCGCAACAACGTCTACTGGGTGCCCACCGTGACCGTCGGCGCACATGTGGTCGCGCGCGGCGGGGTGTGGGTCGCGCTCGTCAATCTCGAGCGCAAGGCGTTCGGCCGGGCGCTCAAGAAGGGCGTCAAGATCGTCATGGGCACGGACGCCGGCGGTTTCCCCTGGACGGAGATCAATGAAGCCAGAGAATTCGAGTATTACGTGCAGTACGGCATGACGCCGATGCAGGCGATTCAGTCGGGGACGTCGGTGGCGGCGGCGCTGCTGGGCCAGGACCAGAACTTCGGATCGATCGCGCCCGGACTATATGCTGACATCATCGCCGTTGCGGGCGATCCGACGCGGGATATCACGGAACTGCAACGGGTCAGGTTCGTTATGAAGGGTGGCGCCGTCTATCTTTCCCCATAAGTGCGATCGCTTGGCGTAGCTCTCCTTCTTACTGCAGGCGCCGCCGCTGCCGGGATGGCCCAGTTGGCCCCCGCCGGCACCGGCGGCGTCGCGGCTTTGGCCGCGACCCTGCGTCAGCTCGGCAGCAACAAGCGGGTCCTGATGATCGGCGCCCATCCCGACGATGAGGACACTCAGCTGCTCGTGCTGCTGTCGCGCGGCATGGGGGCGCAGGCGGCATACCTGTCGCTGACGCGCGGCGAAGGTGGCCAAAACCTGATCGGTCCCGAGCTCGGCCCCGAGCTCGGCATCATCCGCACCGAAGAGTTGCTCGCCGCGCGGCAGCTCGACGGCGCGCAGCAGTTCTTCACGCGCGCATACGACTTCGGCTTCTCCAAGTCCGCGGACGAGACGTTTCGCTTCTGGCCGCGCGATTCGATCCTCAGGGACGTGCTCGACGTGATCCGGCGGTTCAAGCCGCAGATCATCATTGCCGTGTTCTCGGGCACGCCGGCCGACGGGCATGGCCACCACCAGGTGTCGGCGATCCTCGCGCGTCAGGCGTTCGATCTGCTGCGCGACTCCGCGGGCGGTCCGCAAAAGTTCTACCGCTCGACGCGCGGCGATCCCTCCGCCACCACACTCACCCTCCCGGTCGGCACGCTCGATCCGATCCTCGGCCAGTCCTATTTCCAGATTGCCATGGCGAGCCGGAGCCGGCATCGCTCGCAGGATATGGGCCAGTTGCAGCGACTCGGTCCCGCGACGTCGGGCGTTGCGTTGCTGGCGACAAAACCTGGAACGGGGAGCCGGGAGCCGGGAGCCGGGAATAACGGTGAGTCCTCGATGTTTACGGGGGTCGACACCACGATTCACGTCACCGGATACGCCGCGCTCATCGATTCGGCGCGGGGCGCGTTGACGCCATGGCGTCCCGCCGGCTCGCTGCCGTATCTCGTGCGCGCGCTCCATCTGCTGGGCGCGGCAGACTCGGTGCAGCGCAGTTTGCTCGAGCGCGCGATCGCCACCGCCGCCGGTCTCACCGTCGACGGCACGGCGGACGACGGTATCCTGGTCCCGGGCGAGCGACTCCAGGTCGAAGTCACGATCTGGAATGCGGGAGACAGCGCGGTCCGCGTGGACAGCGTGTCCGTCCAGGCGCCGGCGGGATGGGCGCTCGAGCGCATCGATTTCGGTGCGCCGACCGTCGCTGCGGGCACGCTGCAGACGCGCCGCTTCGCCCTGACCGTCGCCAAGGACGCGGAACGGACGCAGCCGTATTTTCTCCGCCGGCCATTGACCAATCGCGGCGGCCTCTATGACTGGTCGGGGGCACCGTCCGATGTTCGTGGCTTGCCGTTCGAGCCGCCGCCCGTGACGGCGCGCGTCCGGCTCATCGTCGGCGGCGAGCCGGTGACGGTGACACGCGAGGTCGTCTACCGGTATCGCGACCAGGCGATCGGTGAAATCCGGCGGCCGCTGTTCGTGACGCGCGACGTGGAGGTCGCGATCACGCCTGAGGAGCTGCTCTGGCCCATCGACGGGGGGAGCGACGCACACGAGCCACGCCACTTCATGATGTCGGTCACGAATCGCGCGCGCGGTCCGGCGAACGTCCGCACAGCGGTGACGGCGCCGGCCGGCTGGCCCTCTGTTTCGTCCGACAGCGTGGCGTTCGCGCGCGAAGACGAAACGCGGAGCGTGGTCGTAAGTCTGGCAGCGCCCGCCACGGACAGTCTCAAGCCGGGGACCTACGACGTCCGTGCCGGCGGCGGGACAGGGTGGCTCGAGCTCATCGACTATCCGCACATCCGTCCCCGTGCGCTGACGAAGCCCTCGGTCGCGCAGATTCGCGCGGCGCGCGTCGCGCTGCCGGCGCTCTCCCACGTGGGGTACGTGCGCGGCGCGGCCGATCGCGTGCCTGAGGCGCTGCTCGCGGTCGGCGTGCCGGTCGAGCTCATCAGCGCCGATTCGCTCGCGCGGGGCGATCTCTCGCGCTACGACGCCATCGTCATCGGCAGTCGAGCGTATGAGACCGAGCCGGCGCTGGTCGCGAACAACGGCCGCCTGCTCGACTACGCCAAGAACGGCGGCCTCGTGATCGTCCAGTATCAGCAGTATCCGTTCGTGGACGGCGGCTTCGCGCCCTACCCGTTGACCATCGCGCGCCC
>WNEN01000078.1_pt1 | contig 15311 bp, 15 predicted proteins | sample 5399951 | NCBI WGS metagenome assembly WNEN01 (sample SAMN13153327, study PRJNA577476) | soil metagenome | isolation source: 20 cm grassland meadow soil 5 days after 1st rain plot 2 | place: USA:California | collected 2015-09-21
GAAGTGCCACCACTCGCTCGGGTTCGCCGTAAACCCTTGGGCTTCGAGCGTGCGTCTGAGCAGCGCGCGGTGCCAGCGCTGCAAAGAAGTCCCGCCGAGAAAGTCGGCGTACGCGCGGGGTGTGGCTTCGTCATAGGTGGAAGGCATCTCGACCGGGGCGCCGGTCTTGAGATCGTACAATGTGATATCCACGGCCGCGCCGCGATTGTGCTTCGATCCCTTGCTGGGATCGGCCACGAGCCAGCGCGATGCAACCGGTGTCGCATCCCAGAATACCTTGGTGACATACCACGGCCGATAGGCATCGTGAATCAGCAGGCCGTAGCCGAGCGGGCGCAGGGCGCGCGATGCGGCGACGAGCGCGAGCGCGGCTGGGCGCTGCAGAAACGCATGTGGTGAAGAATAGAAAACGCTGCCGAGGAAGTTGTTCGTCGTCGCGTACCGAATGTCGAGATGAATGGTCGAATCGAGCCCCGCCGGTTCCACCAGATCCGCCGCCAGGAACGCCCCGCTCTCGGCGGGCGGCGTGAGCGCACGGTCGGCGCTGAGCAACTCCACGACGGGGCGAGCGGGGGTGATCCGCAGCTGGCCGCCGTCAGCGGGGCCGAGCTGCAGCCGCGACCAGCGCGCCAGCACGGAGTCTGCGCCGCGTTTGATTGGCAGCGCCACTGAGTCCACCCGCGCGAACAACGCGCCGTGATCTTCGTAGACGTAGATCGTGTCGGTTCCGCTGAGGTAAGCGCCGACCCGGCTCCGCGCGGCGGCGGGCGCGGGGGCAGGCTTCGGGGGGGGCGAATCCGCTGCTTGGACCGCGAGCAGAATCAAGCAGAGCGTCGATCCGATCATAATTGCGCGAACACGCGCTCTCCTTTGAATTTCCGGGCTCTCGAATCCCACGGAAAGAAAATCACCACGCGAAACTCCACCTCGGTGCCCGACGGCGCGTGCGACAGCCACTTTGCCTTGTGCGTGCCCGTCACCTTCGCCTCTTCACATACACCCTGCGGCCCGATCACGATTTGCTGGAGATCGAACTGGATGTCGGGGAAAGCGCCGAGGAGTGTCAGATAGAATTGCGTCGCGCCGGCATGGCCCTCCCAGCGCGCGCCGGCTTCGCCGATGACTTCATACACGCAGTCGGGTGTGAGCGTCGCGATCAGCCCGGCGATATCGCGTTTGTCTTCGGCGATCGAATGGGCTTTCCAGAGCTCCCGAATTTCGCGGTACAGCTCCGGCGTGACGTCGCGGGCGAGGAGCTCGCGAACGTCCATGACTATCCCTGCCACGGCTCGATCAGCTTGATGTCGAGACGCACGTGGTCCACGATCCGCTGCACGATGAAATCCACGAGCTGGCCGATCTCGTTGGGCCGCTGGTAGAATCCCGGCGCGGCGGGAAGTATGGTCGCGCCGGCTTCGGCCGCGAGCGTCATGTTGCGCAGGTGAACGAGCGACAGCGGCGTCTCGCGAGGCACGAGCACCAGCTTGCGGCGCTCCTTGAGCGTGACGTCGGCCGCGCGCTCGATCAGCGAGCGACTCGTGCCCTGCGCGATCGCCGCCATCGTCCCCATCGAACAGGGGCACACGACCATGCCGAGTGTCTGCACCGATCCCGACGCGGGCTCGGCGCCGCGATCCGCGTCATTGAACAGCCGCACACATCCCCAATCGCCGCCAGTGGCTTTCTTGAGTCCAGCCTCGTCTTTGATGCCGCTTTCCTCCGCAAGAAGACGCCAGCCGTGAGTCGAGACGAGCAGCCACGTCGGGACATGATGCTTGGCGAGCACATCGAGCAGGCGCACCGCGTACGGCGCGCCCGAGGCGCCGGTGATCGCGAGGACCAAGGGGGTGGTCACGGCTCGAAACATAGCGTTAATTCGACCGGACACATCTTCTTTCTCTGTTGAGGCTCGTATGCGCGCTCTCGCCCTCGTCGCCCTGTGGCCCGTCGTACTCGTCGGTCAACAAGCACCAGCCACGGCTCCCGCCACGCTCACACCGCCCGTCGCCGCCGTGCGGCCGCATCGCTTCGACGAGCACGGCACTGTGCGCATCGACAACTACTACTGGCTGAAGGACCGCAAAGACCCCGAGGTTATCCGCTACCTCGAGGATGAGAACGCATATACCAAAGCCGTCATGGCGCATACCGAGCCGCTGCAGGAGCGTCTGTACGAAGAGTTGAAGGGACGCGTGCAGCAGAACGATCAATCCGTGCCGTTTCGCGAGGGCAACTATTTCTATTACACGCGCCTCGTCGACGGAAAAAACTATCCGATCTACGCCCGCAAGCGCGGCGCGCTGACGGCGCCCGAAGAAATCATGATCGACGTCAACGCGCTCGCCGAGGGAAAGTCGACCTACATCGTCCGCGCGTGGGACGTGAGCTCGGCGGAGGACATCCTCGCGTTCGCCGCCGACACCACCGGTGGTCGGGTGAGCAGCATTCGGTTCAAGAACCTGCGCACCGGCGAGATGCTGTCCGACGTCATCCCGCGCTCCATCGGCGGCCTCGCCTGGGCCGAGGACAACCGCACGATCTTCTATACCAAGCCGGATTCGGTGTCCGTGCGTCCGTATCAGGTCTATCGCCACAAACTCGGCACGCCGGCGGCAACCGATCAGATGGTCTATGAAGACAGGGACGAGCAGTACTACGTCGGCGTCTCCAAGACCAAATCGCGCGGCTACATCATGATTCAGTCGTCACAAACGATGGCGACCGAGTACAGCTATATCCGCGCCGATCAGCCGGACGCGCCATTCAAGGTTCTGTTTCCGCGCGAGCGCGGGCACGAATACTCCGCGAGCCACTTCGGCGATTACTTCTACGTCCTGACGAACGACCATGCCAAGAACTTTCGCCTCATGCGAACGCCGGTCGCTCGGCCCAGCCGCGCGAACTGGGAAGAGGTGATTCCGCATCGCGCGGATGTCTTGCTCGAGGATTTCGAGTTCTTCAAGGACTTCCTCGTCCTGAGCGAGCGGAAAGACGGGCTGGTGCAGCTGCGGGTGCGCCCCTGGACCGGTAAGGGCGAGTACTACCTCGATTTCGGCGAGCCGGCATATCTCGCCTTCGTCAGCACGAACCGCGAATTCGACACGCCGCTCCTGCGCTACGTGTATACGTCGTTGACGACGCCGTCGTCGTCGTATGACTACGACATGCGGACCAGGCAGAGGACGCTGCTCAAGCGCGATCAGATCCTGGGCGGCTTCGATCCGTCGAACTACGTGACCGAGCGCTTCTACACGACCGCGCGGGACGGCGCGCGGGTGCCTGTCTCGATCGTCTATCGCAAGGGAATGATGCGGCCGGCGCCGCTGCTTCTGACCGGCTACGGCTCGTACGGCTCGAGCAGCGATCCGACCTTTTCCTCCGACCGCCTGTCGCTGCTCGATCGGGGGTTTGCGTTCGCGATCGCCCACATTCGCGGCGGGTCGGAAATGGGACGCGCCTGGTACGAGAACGGCCGGCAGCTCCAGAAGAAGAACACGTTCAACGATTTCGTGGACGTCGCCGACGACTTGATCAAGCGCGGCTACACGTCATCGGATCGCCTGTTTGCCGTCGGACGCAGCGCCGGTGGTCTGCTCATGGGCGCCGTGGTCAACATGCGGCCGGAGCTGTTCAGGGGCGTGATCGCCGGCGTGCCCTACGTGGATGTCATAACGACGATGAGCGACTCCACGATTCCGCTCACGACCGGCGAATACGATGAATGGGGCAATCCGAACGACTCGACCTTCTACCGCTACATGTTGTCCTACTCGCCGTACGACAACGTGGAGCGCAAAGCCTATCCGAACATGCTGATCACGGCGGGGCTGTACGACACGCAGGTGTTGTATGTCGAGCCGGCCAAGTGGACGGCGAAGCTGCGGGCGATGAAAACGGACACGAACCGCCTTATCCTGCGCACCAATATGGAGGCGGGACATGCCGGTGCGTCGGGGCGTTACAAGCGCTGGCGGGATGTGGCGTTCGAGTATGCGTTCCTGCTCGACTTGGCGGGGTTGGGAGACAGAGCGGCGCCCTAATTCCTAGCGGCCTCTCCGATTCGGCGTGGGAGAGCGTTTCGGATGTGCTGGGGGGCGTGGCGGGTAGATGGGGGAAGGGAGAGGTACGTTGCGGCGCGGCGTCGGCTTGCGTCTCTCTTCTCCCCTTTTCATAGGATCCGATCGACCAGCGCGCCCAAAAACACCACAATGCTCACGATCCCATTGGCCGTGAAAAACGCCGCATTCAGCTTCGAGAGGTCGCCGGGTTTCACCTGGCGGTGTTCCCAGCTGATGATCAGGATCGCCGCGATCACGCCGCCAAAATAGGGCAAGCCCAGTCCCGCGCCTTTGCCGAACACGATGAGCGCCGCAATTGCGGCGCCGTGCAGCAGCTTGGCCACGATGATTGCCCACCCCTGCCCCAGTCGCACCACGAGGGAGTGCAGTCCCTCTTTGCGATCAAACGCTTCGTCCTGGAGCGCGTAGAAGATGTCGAAGCCCGCGACCCAGCACGCCACCGCGAACGCAATGACCACGAGCAGCCAGGCGGGGTCGCTCCACTGGCCCGTCACGGCGACATACCCGCCGACTGGCGCGATCGCGAGTGCGCCACCGAGCCAGAGATGCGACCAGTCCGTGAAGCGTTTGGTGTAGCTGTATGTCGCGATCCAGATCAGCGCGACCGGCGCCAGCGCCGCACAGAGCGGATTGAGCGCCCAGGCACAGAATAAAAACACCACCATGGCCGCGATCACCGCCGCCCACGCCTGGGCGATCGTGAGCCGAGCGCTCGGCAGCTCGCGACTCTGCGTGCGCGGGTTGCGCGCGTCGATGCGCCGATCGGCGATCCGATTGAACCCCATCGCCACGAAACGAGCCGCGGTGAAGGCAATGACGACGAGGATCGCCACGCGCCACGTTACCGGCTGCTGATACGACGCGACGATCACGCCGAGCAGCGCGAACGGCAGCGCGAAAACCGTATGTGGAAGCTTCACGAAGTTGACGTAGCGGACGAACAGCGATTCGCCGTCGAACGTCTGTCCTTCTCGATTAGAGCTCAATACCCAGATCCTTCCACATCTCGTCAACCCGCTGTTTCGTCGCGGGATCCATCACAATTTTGTTCGGCCATTCGCGCGTAAAGCCTTCTTCCTTCCATTTGCGCGTTGCGTCGATCCCCATCTTCGACCCATAGGTGAAGCCGCGGCTCGAGTGATCGAGCACGTCGATCGGCCCCATTGTGAATCGCACGTCGCGCTCGGGATCGATGTGATTCAACGCGACCCACCACGCTTCCTTGGGATCGCGCACATTGACGTCCTTGTCCACCACCACGATCACCTTGGCAAGCGACATCAGTCCCTGCCCCCACAGACCATTCATCACCTTGTACGCCTGCCCCGGGTACTGCTTGTCGATGCTCACAAACACGAGATTGTGGAAGATGCCTTCGGCCGGCATGTGCAGATCCACGATCTCGGGAATCGTCAGCTTGAGCAGCGGCAGGAAAATCCGCTCAGTCGCGTGACCGAGGTAATAATCCTCCATCGGAGGACGGCCGACGATGGTGTGTGGCCAGATCGGATCGTCGCGGAACGTAATCGCGGTGACATGCACTTTCGGATAGTAGTCGGCCAGCGAGTAGAAGCCGGTGTGATCGCCGAACGGCCCTTCGAGCACCAGGTCCTCGCGCGGATCGATCCGTCCCTCGATCACGATCTCCGCCTCGGCCGGCACGTCGAGATCGGATGTAACCGCCTTCGCAAGCCGTACGCCCTCGCCCCGCAGAAATCCCGCGAACAGGAACTCATCGATCGTGGGAGGCAGCGGCGCAGACGCGGCGTAGATGCTGGCGGGATCTCCCCCGAGCGCGATCGCCACCGGCATGGTCTCGCCGCGCTCGGCCATTTGGCGCCAGTGCGCGGCGCCGACTTTGTGCCGCTGCCAATGCATCGCGAGCGAATTCTTTCCGAGGACCTGTACCCGGTACATTCCCACATTCCTGACTCCTGACTCCCGATCCCTCGTAATGACTCCACCGAGCGTGATGTACGGCCCCCCATCCTCAGGCCAACAGACCGGCACGGGAAATTGCGTGAGGTCAACATCCGATTCTGCGATTACCGTGCTTTGGCACGCGGGACGACTTACCGTCTTCGGTGGGAACTTCGCGATCTCGGCGAGCCGCGGCAGCATGGCGAGCTTGCCCAGCAATCCTTCCGGCACTTTCATCGCGAGCAGCTCGCTGATGCGCTCGCCGGCCTGGTCGAGGCACTCGACGCCGAGCGCGAGCGACATGCGCCGCTCTGAGCCGAAGAGGTTCACGGCGACTGGATACCGCGACGCGCCGCCGGTGCGCAGCGTCGGCTTCGTGAACAGGAGTGCCGGTCCGCCGCCCGGTGATTTCATGCAGCGGTCGGCGACTTCGGTGATCTCTTTGTCTACCGACACGGGGCGCGAGACCCGGGTCAGGTCGCCGGCCTTGTCGATCGCGCTGACGAACTCGCGGAGGTTAGCGAGTGCCATAGTGCAGGGCGCAGATCCCGCCGGTCAGTCGCTCGAAGCCGACGCGCGAGAAGCCGGCGGCGCGCAGTCTGTCCGCGAGCGCTTCCGGCGCGGGAAACGCGAGCACCGACTCTGGCAGGTAGGTATACGCGTCCCTATGTTTCGAGACGAGCCGGCCGATGGTGGGGAGAATTCGCCGAAAGTAGAACAGGTAGACCGCGCGCAGCGGCGCGAAGCGCGGCGTCGTGAAGTCGAGGACGACGAAGCGCGCGCCAGGCTTCAAGACGCGAGCCGCCTCGCGCAACCCGCCGTCGATGTCGGCAAGATTGCGTACGCCAAATCCCACCAGGGCGCCGTCGAAGCGCGCCGCGGGAAACGGCAGCTGCAAAGCGTCGGCGGCGACGGGCACCGCATGAGGTGCTTTTTTCTTGCCTCGTGCCAGCATCGCAACGGCAAAGTCGGCCCCGATGACTCGGCCGCGAAACCCTTGCCGGCGCGCCAGTGTGGCGGCGAGGTCGAGCGTGCCGGCGCAGAGATCGAGATAGGTGCCGTCGGGCTTCGACTCCCAGCCGAGGCGCGCGACCGCGCTGCGGCGCCAAGACCGATCCACGTTGAAGCTGAGCAAGTGGTTCAGGAAGTCGTAGCGCGGTGCGATCGCCGTAAACACGCCACGCACGTACGCGGCGGAGCGGGGGGGGGCCATAGGCGCGAAAGATAGACCGGACCACTTAAGCGACGCTAGCGATCAGCAGGTTGTCGCGTGGGCAAACCAGGGACACGACGCGGCATTCCGCGAGCTGGTCCGTCGCTACGAGCGGCCGCTCTTTTCCCTGCTCTACCGCATGGTGCGGGACCGCGCGCTCGCCGAAGACCTCGCGCAAGAGACGTTCATCAAGGTCTTGAACGGCATCAAATCGTACCGCCCCGAGTTCAAGTTCTCGTCCTGGATTTTCAAGATCGCCAACAACGCGGCGATCGATCACCTGCGCCGCAAGAGTATCGACACACTGTCGCTCGACGGCTCGCCCAACGCCGAGACGCCGGAGCAAATGCGGGCGACGTCGCTGCAATTGGGCGACCGGACAGAAAACCCCCTCGAGGAAGTCGAGAATCGGGAATTGGGAACCGCGATCGAGCGCGCCATAGGCCGGCTCAGGCCGGAGTACCGGTCCTGCATCTTGCTACGGCACGTGGAGGGGTATTCCTATGAGGAGATCGCGGACACCCTCGAACTCCCTCTGGGAACCGTGAAAACGTATATCCATCGGGCCCGTAATGAATTGCGTGGTTATCTGGAAGATCGCCGAGACTGAAACCGGGGCCTGAACCGGCCCGTAGGAAACCCAATGACCGACACCGCCATGCATCTCACAACCGACGAAATCGAGCTCTGGGCGCAGGGTCTCCTCCCCGCCGCCCGAGCCATGCATCTTGCCGACTGCTCCCTGTGCCTCACCGAGGCCGAGCGCGAGCGCAACGTGATTCTCGAGCTGGTCCACCTTCTCAAGTTCGCACCGAAAGCCGGGTTTGCTGACCGGGTGATGGCTCAGGTGCGAATCCCGACTCCTTCTGGAGATTGGACTGACGGTAGATAATACGACGGTAGAAAGACGACGGTAGATAAGACGACGGTAGGAGCCAATGCTTCTACCGTCGTTTCATTTACCGTCACACTTTCATCGCGCGCCACCGTCCGCCCCTCCAAAACAGAATCATCGCGATGCCGCGTGAGACGGCCGTCACACTCAACGCGAGCCAGATCCCGAGTAATCCGATGGCGCCCGACCACCAGGCAGCGAGTGGAATGCGCATCCCCGTAAGAGTCGTACTCACGATCTGCGGCCAGAATGTGTACCCCGCTCCCGCCAGCGCACCCTCCAGAATGAGCTCAAAGCTCTGGCCGATCTGCGCCACCGAGATCACACGCAGATACAACACACCGTCCCTGATCACCTGCGGATCCCGCGTGAACAGCCCCACGAGGCTCCCTGGAATCAGGAGGAAGGCGATGGCCGTGGTTACGGTGACCATCAGGCAGTAGCCGACGGTCAGGCGCACGGCCTCCTGCGCCCGTGCTTCTTGCCGCGCGCCGAGGTTCTGACCGACCAGCGCGCTGGCGGCGAGCGAAAAGCCGCTGATCGCGATGAAGCCGAGTCCTTCCATTTTATGACCTACGCCGAGCGCGGCGAGCGCGGCTGTGCCAAACCGGGACGTGAACCGCGTCAGCCACATATAAATGAGGGAGAGGAGCACACCCGCGAGGGACAGCGGGGCGCCGATTCGGACGATCGTCGGCAATGATCTCCAATCCGGCTCGCCCACGCGCACCAATCCACGGCGTAGTGCGATCACGAGTCCGACGAGAAACCCTCCACCGCGGACCATGACCGAGGCGAGTGCCGCACCCTCGACGCCGAGCCGCGGGAATGGACCAATACCCATGATCAAGAGTGGATCGAGAAGAATCGACACGCCGACCGAGCACGCCAGCATGAGAAAGGGCGTGCGCGTGTCGCCCGCGGCCCGGAACGTCGCCTCGATGGCGAAGAAGCCGAACACGAGCGGGGCGCCGAGGAGCCAGGTCGATAGATAGGCGTGCCCCAGGCTGGCGACCTCGGGCGGCACTCGCATCAGTCGAAACATCGGGCCGGCCACGGACCAGCCGACGATGCTGACGGCGAGTCCCGCGCACAGCGCGTACATGACGGCGGCGGCCGCGGCTCGCGCCGCGCGCTCGGGATGTCGTTCCCCATGGCGGCGCGCGGCGACAGCGATCAGTCCGATCTCGACCATCTCGCCCAGGCTCAACGCGACCCAGACGTAAAACCCCGCGGTCGAGACGGCCGCCAACGCGGCGGGGCCGATCAGACGTCCCACCCAGATGCTGTCGATCAAATTGAACGAGAAATGGCATGCCATCATCGCGACGGCGGGCGCCGCGAGGCGCAGAACGACGGGACGCAGGGCGCCGGTCGTCAATGCACCGGCCGGTGTTGCGGCTATTTCTGGAGAGTTATCGGACGTAGCGTGCTACCAGCACGAGCGCGTCGTCGTTCCCTTTCAGATGACGCGCGATCACGAAGTCGGCGATCTCCTGCGGCGTGTTGGACAGCACCAGCGTTTCGGCGAACCCGTCGCGGATTCCGTCCGAACAGAGGATAATGGTGTCGCCCAGCGCGAGCGGAACGGACCGCACGGTCGGATGCGCCGGCTCGCCGCCGATGAAGCCGGCATTCGGCACCATCGTGATCCGCGAGGGCCGGTTGCCGAGATCGGCGCGGAGCAGCACGCCGCCGATATTGCCGATGCCGAGCCATGCCATCGTCGCGGCCTGCGGATCGAGGTAGGCGAGTCCGAGGACGACGCCCCGCAGCCCGACGAGCGCGTCGCGGCACCGGCGCACGAGGTCGATCAGCGGCTCCGTGGAATGACGGTCCAGCGCCCCGATCGCGGCATGCGCGGCAGCTGCCGCTTCCTGGCCATGCCCGAGCCCATCGACGACGCCGAGCAGCGTCCCCTTCCCCACGCGTTTGATGAGACAGAGATCGCCCGACTCAGTCTGTCCGGGCAGCGGCAGATTGGCGAACGCCGCCTCGATCTTCAAATCGACCGCCGCCACTTCTTCATGGTGATCGTCGTGCCGCGGCCGACGACGGAGTCCACCTCGAATTCGTCCATCAGCCGCTTGGCACCGGGCAGGCCGGCGCCGACGCCGTGCGAGGTCGAATAGCCGTACTGCATGGCGCGATCGATGTCCGGAATGCCGGGCCCCTGATCGATCGCGACGACCGAGACGCCCTGGCGGTCGCCGTTCTGGACGAGACCGAGGATGATCTCGCCCTTCTTGGCGTACATGAGAATGTTGCGCGCGATTTCCGAGATGGCGGCCGCAATGACCGTCTGCTCGCCGCTCGAGAATCCGGCGACGGCGGCTAGAGCGCGGCCTTGTTGACGGGCTTCAACGACATCAACGTCCGCGGCGATTGGAAGTCGGAGCTCTTCACCCACGGCCGCGCTTGGGTTTGGTATCCAGGGTGGCTTTGGTTCGACTGTCGAGGAAGGCGAGGCCCTCCTCGAGGTCCAGCACCGTGGCCACGCCCTTCAATGTCAGCCCGAGCTGCACCATCGCGAACGCGACGTCGGGCTGGATTCCTACGATCACCGTCTCGGCGCCGCGCAGGCGCGCCATGTGCGCGATGTCGCGCAAGGTCCGGACCGCGAACGAGTCCATGACGTCGAGCGCCGTGACGTCGACGATGACGCCGCGGCAGCGCGAGCGCCCGACCTGGGCGATCAGCGCTTCGCGAAGATGGGAGAGATCGGCGTCAGTGAGGGCGGACTGAATCGAGGCAATGAGGTATTGCCCCTGCCGCAGAATTGGTACTTCCACGGCATCCTCCTCTTAGCGCTGGGATTCTGGGGCGATTTCGCGAACCGGGGTCGCCGTGGGCGCCGCCCGATCCGCCAGCAACCGCTCGGCCTCTTCAATGCCTCCCTGCAGGTCACCGACCGTGGCCATTTCGCTGAGGTCGACGCCGATGGTGACGAGCGTCTGCGCGATTTCGGGCGACAGGCCCGTCACGATCACGGTGGCGCCGAGCAGGCGGGATGCTTCGACCGTCTGCACCAGGTGGTTCGCGACGCCAGAGTCCATGGCCGCCACACCGGTCACGTCGATCACGACGACTTTGGCGCGGTTGGCGCGGATGGCGCGGAGCAGCTGTTCGGTCAATTGCCGGGCGCGCTGCGGATCGATCACGCCGATGATCGGCAGAATGAGCAGGCGCTCGCGCACCTGCAACACCGGCGTCGACAGCTCCCGGATCGCTTCCTGTTGCTGCCGGATGATGCGCTCGCGCTCTTCCACGAATCCGACGGCCACCGTGTTCGCGATGCGGTTGGCGGCGGGTTCGTAGGAGTCGAGAATCCGGTTCAGCTTTTCGACGTTGTCCTGGTATTTGTTGAACAGCGAGCGGGCGAGCACGTCACGCAGTAAGAGCACGATTCCGACGACTTCGTCTGTCTCGACGCCTCGCGGAATGATTCGCTCCGACAGTCGCCGCGAGTACGCCTGCAGGGCCTCGAAGGTGCCGGTCTCGAGCGCTTCCACGTAGTTGTCGTACACGGCCGTGGCTTCCGCGAAGATTTCTTCTTCGGTCATCGCCGTGAGCAGCTCGGCGCGCGTGATGCGGCGCGCCCACTCTTCGCGCAGCTGCGTGCGGTTCTGTCGCAGGTGCGCGACCAGCTCGCGCAGCAATCCGGCCGAGGATTCGGTCAGCGCCGGCGCTTCCGACGCGCGCGTCGATACGCTCATGCTTCGCTTGGTGTCAGCCATGGCTCCAAACCTAGTAAGGGTGCTTTAGGGAGCAAGCCCTGAGGCCCTGCTCTTGCGGCGTTCCTTGGTCTCGTAGAGCGCGACGTCAGCGGCATTTAGCAGAGCCTCGACCGTCTCACCGTGGCCGGGGTACACTGCTACCCCGACGCTGATGGATAGGTTCGGCTTTTCGGCATCCGTCGCCAGCCGGTCCACCACCCCACGCGCCACATGCCACGCGGCGGCCTCGCCCGTCTCCGGCAGGACCAGCGCAAACTCGTCGCCCCCGAAGCGGGCCGCGGTATCGGTCGCCCGGCAGGACCCCAGGAGCGCCTCGGCCACACGGCGAATTGCGAGACTGCCGGAGAGATGACCGTGCCGGTCGTTGATCTGCTTCAGTCCATCGAGGTCGAGCAGCACCACGGCGAGCGGCTGTGCCGTCCGGCGCGAGCGCCGGATCTCGGCCTCGAGCGCGTTGATCAGCTGGCGGTGATTGGCGAGGCCGGTGAGCGGATCGGTGACCGCCAGCTCGCGCCACGTTCCCTGAATCTCGCGCTGCGCCGCCACCACCGCGGCGAGCACGAGACTCGTCACCGCAGTGATGCCGGTCCATACCTGCAGCAGCACGAACGACTCGTCGCGCGACAGGCGCGCGAACGGCCCGAATCCGTGCAGGGTCTGCAGGACGGCGACGAGTGAGATGATCAAAATCGCGGTGGCCGATTCTCGTGGCGTGAACCGGAACGAGATCCAGATCAACACCGGCCAGAGCAACACCGTGAGCGCGTAGTGGCGCTCCGGGAACACACCGCCGAAAATCGCGAACGTCACGAGCGCGGTCGCCACGGCGGCCACGAGGGCTTCCAGTAATCGCGTGCCGGCAAATTTCGGCGCCGGTTTCACTCCGATCCAGATGATCAGCACCGGGGCGAAGATGATCGCACCGACCGCGTCGCCGAGCCACCAGGTGAGCCAGATCCGCGGCGCCTCGCCCAGCTCGCGCGTGCCGCTCGCCACCAGCGCGGCGACGCCGATCGTCGCGCTGACCATCGTGCTGATCAGCGCCGCCAGGGCGACGAATCGGAAAATGTCGCGCACGCGATCGAACACGCGGCCGCCGCGCGCAAAGCGGTTGACGAGGTAGGCGCCCAGCAGACCCTCGAGCGTGTTTCCCGCGGCGATGCCGAGGGACATCAGGGGCGAGCCGGCCGTCGCCACGTTGGCGAGGAATGCCCCGGCGAGAACCGCCGGCCAGACCTGGTAGCCATACAAAACGAACGCAGCCAACGCGATGCCGGTCGGCGGCCAGACGGTCGTGACGCTTCGATCGACGTAGGCGAACTGAAGGCCGAGGCGTGCTGCAGCGAAGTACACGACCGCGACCCCTACCAACAGCGCGACGCGGCGTAATGGTTGGCTCATCCGGCCTAAGCTAAAGGAGGGATTAGCCATCAGGAGATTTCATCCCCACGAGGAATGCCACTGGTTCTTGACAGAAAATACATTAGACCCAGGAAGGGGGGTGGAGTGTGCCTTGGACAATCCGCCGTGTCGAGCGACGCGTCTCTTCGCCGCGCCGACGTGGCCTCGATAATAGAGCCAGTGATCGTGATGGTTCGCTGAACCGGCGCCGTGGTGGTGACCGTCGCGTGGGCAGCACGTCCGTGCCTGCAGCACGCATTCGTGTTCTCGTTCTCGAAGATAATCGTCTGATGCGCGATGGGCTCGCGCGCTTGCTCGCGGCATTTCCCGACGTGGACATCGTCGCGAGCACCGACAACGCCGACACCGCAACGCAACAGGTGCGCGACGCCAAGCCGCAAGTCGTCCTGCTCGATGCGGGACTCGCGAACGGTGACAGCTACGCGTTCCTCGGCAACTTGAAGGCGAGCGCGCCCGACGCCAAAGCCATAATCATGGACTTCGTTCCCGCGCAGCAGGACGTCAATCAATTCATCGACGGCGGCGCCAACGGGTTCATCATGAAGGACGCGACCGCCGAGGACATCGTGAAGGCGATTCGTTCCGTGGCGAGCGGCACCGACCTGCCGCCACCACCGGCTGCGCTGCACGTCTCCGGTCCGGAAAACGTCATCAGCGGCGCGAGTGCCGGTGGCGCTCAGGCCGGAAGCGCGGTGCGCCTGACCAAGCGCGAGCAGGAAATCAGAGACCTGATCGCGGCCGGCCTGGGCAACAAAGAAATCGCGCAGCGGCTCAACATCGCCACCAACACGGTGAAGAGCCACGTCCACAACATGCTCGGCAAGCTCTCGGCGATTTCCCCGCCCGACCGGCGCCAGGGGAACCGCAGCCGCCGCGGGACGAGCCGGCGCTCCTACCGGTTCACGCGCGGATGACCTGGTAGCGGGGAGCTCGCGCAGGAATCGCTGGAAGACCGGATTCGCCGGATAGCGCGCGGCCAACGTTTCGACGTAGCCGCGCGCTTCTGTTTGCAGGGCCGCGCGCGCGCGCTCGTCGCGCGCCGCTTCTCGCAGCAACGCCGCGGCCAGCACCCAGGCGCTCTCGACGCGCGCGAGGTCGCCGTCACGCGCCACTCTCCGCATATAGCCAATCCCGCGTCCTGCGTCGCCGCTGCCGAGGCCGATGATGCGCGCGAAGAAACGCGAGACCGCTCCGGCGCGCGCCAGCCCGTAGTCGTACACACCCAATCCGAGATAACAATCGATGCACGTGGAGTCGGCTGCGAGCAGGCGGCGGTAGATGTCCCGCATCACCTTCGCATCCTTGGCCGCCGCGTAACCGTGGCCGTGCTCTTCGCGTTGACGCGCGCGATAGCCGAGGGCGGTCGCGAGCCAGAAATCGCCGGATCCGGCGGGGAGGGCGCGCGCGCGCGCCATCGCGGCGCCAAGCAACGAGTCGATTCGCTGCAGCGCAAAATCCGACGAGTCCTTGGCGGAGGCCCACCAGATATACGCGCCCGCCTGGAATACGAGCGGCGCGGGATCGGTGGGTTCGCGAGCGGCGAGCGCAGCGAAATAATCGGCCGCGGTCCGGAAATCGCCCCCGTACAAGGTGTCGAGCCCGACCCGGAGCGCGCGCAGCGGCTCCGGTGGGCCGGGCAGCCGCGGCCCCGGCCGCGCCGGGACAGCCAACGGGTGAGAGACCGACTGCAGCAGCAATACGGTTACGGCGAGGGCCAGCACGTTCAGCGCGGCGCGGTGATCGGAACCGCTGCGGAGAGTCCCGTGGCGCGAGTCACGACGGTGCGGGCCAAGTCGCGCAACGCGACACCCGCGGGCGAGTCGGGCTGGCTGACGACGATCGGCTCACCGCGATCCGCAAGCTCCGCCATGCCGGCCTGTAGCGGAATCTGCCCGAGCAGCGGCACACCGAGCTCGGCGGCCAGCCGGCTGCCGCCTCCGGCCAGGAAGACGTCGGAGTGCTCGTGGCAGTGGGGACAAACGAAGTAGCTCATGTTTTCGACGATACCGATCACACTGACGCCCACGCGTTCGAACATCTTGGCG
>WNEN01000079.1_pt1 | contig 15124 bp, 18 predicted proteins | sample 5399951 | NCBI WGS metagenome assembly WNEN01 (sample SAMN13153327, study PRJNA577476) | soil metagenome | isolation source: 20 cm grassland meadow soil 5 days after 1st rain plot 2 | place: USA:California | collected 2015-09-21
CCCCATCCCAGCATCCCGCACCTGTCGCTGCCGATCATTCGGGCTCTGGCCGGCCCGGCATTCACGATTGCGTTGCTCGCCTCGATCGAGTCGCTGCTCTCGGCGGTGGTGGCGGACGGCATGATCGGAGGACGGCATCGCTCGAACATGGAGCTCGTGGCGCAGGGAGTGGCGAACGTCGCCTCGCCGCTGTTCGGGGGGATGCCGGCGACGGGCGCGATCGCCCGGACCGCGACGAACGTCAAGAATGGCGGGCGCACCCCCGTCGCCGGCATGACACATGCCGTCACGCTGCTTCTGATCACGCTGTTCTTCGGCCGCTGGGCCGCCCTGATTCCGCTCGCCACGCTGGCGGGCGTCCTGGTCGTCGTGGCGTTTCACATGAGCGAATGGCGAACCTTCGTCTCCGAGTTCCGCGCGCCGAAGAGCGATGTGGCGGTGCTGGTGACCACATTCCTCCTGACGGTGCTGGTCGATCTCACCGTGGCTATCGAGGTCGGCATGGTGCTCGCCGCCTTCCTCTTTATGCGTCGCATGGCGGAGGTCACGAACATCAGCGTGCTCACGCACGAGTTTACCGATCCCGTCGACGACTTCGAACACGATCCCAACGCGGTGCGGCGTCGAGAGATTCCCGAAGGCGTGCAGGTGTACGAGATCACCGGTCCATTCTTTTTTGGCGCGGCCGAAATGTTCAAGGATCGGGTGGGGCGCATCGCGGGAAAACCCAGGGTGCTGATCATCCGCCTGCGGCACGTGCCCGCGATCGACTCGACCGGACTGCATGCGCTGCGGGAGTTGATCCATCGCAGCCGCAGGGAAGGGATGCTGGTGATTCTGTCCGATGTCCACGCGCAACCCGTCGTCGCGCTGGAGCGGGCGGGGCTGTACGACGAGCTGGGCGAGGAAAACATTCACGGCAACATCGACGACGCGCTGAACCGGGCGCGGCAACATCTCGGGCTCGAGCCCGTGCAACGTCCTGCCGATGCCACACCTACGGTAGCCCGGGAGTCTAAAGACTCCCTCACTCGGCGTTCATGAAGCCGCGAGGAGGCAGCCGCTAACCTCTCCCCACCCATAACGGAGTCACTCATGCGTCGTCGCGCTCTCGGTGTCGTCGGTCTCGTCGCTGGCATGGTCGCACTCGGCTGCCGCGAGCGGCCTGAGCATCTGGCTCCGCCTCCGGCAGTACCGCCGACCAACGCTCCCGCCGACGTGTCACATGGAGAAGCGCCCATCGGCTCGGCGACGGCGGCAGCACCGATCGAAGCGGCTGCGCCGCCGCGCGCGAGCGGCCACCTGCATCACCTGAGAATCGTCATCCGGCACGCGAAGATCACGATTGCCGACGGCGTGACGTACGACGGTTGGACGTTCGATGGTCGCATACCTGGTCCGGTGCTTCGGGTCACGGAAGGCGACACGGTGGACTTCACGCTGGTCAACGAAGCGCCGATGCCGCACAGCCTCGACTTCCACGCGGCCGAAATCGCGCCGAGTCGCGCCTATGTGAATCTCATGCCGCACGACTCGCTGCATTACCGTTTCGTGGCGCGGGTCCCGGGCGCGTTCATGTACCACTGCGGGACGGCGCCGGTCGCTTTGCACATCGCCAACGGGATGTACGGCGCGATCATCGTCGATCCCCGTCAGGGCCGTCGCCCCGCCAAGGAATTCGTTTTCGTGCAAAGCGAGTTCTATACCAAGGTGCTTCCAGATTCGACGCGGACGATCGACTGGGACAAGCTCCTGGGTTTGGCGCCGGACTACGTGGTCTTCAACGGCCGCGAGGCCGAGTACGCGCATCACCCGATCCTGGTACGAGTGGGCGAGCCGCTGCGACTCTACGTCGTAAACGCGGGACCGAACCGGTTCTCGGCATTCCACGTCGTCGGCGCGATCTTCGACCGGGTATATCAGGACGGCTCACTCGCGCACCCGCTCGAGGGCGTACAGACCGTTACGGTGCCGGTGGGCGGCGGCGCGATTTTCGAGACGCGGTTGGTCGAGGCCGGGACATATCCGTTCGTCAGTCACGCATTCGCCGACGCCACAAAAGGCGCCGTGGGAATGTTCAAGGCTCACTAAAGGGAGGACGCATGAAAGTCGCCGAGCTGATGCAGACCAGTCTCAAGACGATCAGCGCCGACTCGACGCTCGCGGATGCGATCACCGATCTCGCCGAGGCGCAAGTTTCGGCGCTGCCGGTCGTGGACCGCTTTGGCCGGGCCGTGGGCGTGCTCTCGACGCGGGAGGTCCTGAAAGCCGAGCGCGCGGATGTCGACCGGGACACCAAGGTCCTCGAGCTCATGGCGCCGTGGCCGGTAACGATCGAACCCGATCTCGACGTGCGGCAGGCCGCACAGGAGATGCTGTACCTCAACGTGCAGCGTTTGTTCGTCGAGTTCGAGGGCGCGCTGGTCGGCGTCATCTCGCAGACGGACGTCGTCGGCGCGGTCGCCACCTCGCGCGTCTAGCTCACTGCTTGCGCTCGACCGTCCACCGGCCAGTCTGCGTCTGACCGGAGGCCAGCTGCGTCGTGTACGTCCCGGTGATCGTGGTGCCCTTGAGCTCCCCCTTAAACGTGGTGATCAGCCGGGCGCCGGTTTGCGGATCGGCATATGGGTCGAGCGTGCCGCTGACCTGCCCGCTCTCGACGCGCACAAAGCGGATCGTCAGCACCTTGGATGGCGGTGCCTGCGTGCCCGGATTGGGATTGGCGGTATTGACGGTGTTGTCGGGTTGCCACGGACTCAGCGGACTCCCTAGCCCTGTCGGGATCATCACGACATCGCCGACGGCCGAGTCGGTCGCCGACCGCAGCGAGAAACTGATGCTGCCGCTGCGTCCCGATTCTGAGCTGCTGTATTCGCCCACCCAGTCGCCTGCCAGCGCGGACACATCGGTCGACGCGCCGACCATGGGGACGTGGGCGCGCGAGGCGGAACAGGCGGTGAGTAAAGCGGCGAGGGGAACCGCAGCCAACGTCTGGAAGCGCAACATGAGCACCTCGGGCGATGAGGAATGCGTCGTTGCGCGTGACGGCGGCGCGCGTGTCGTCGCTTAACAATGGGGGCCCTTTGGTGAATTGTCACTGTGGTCCGCGTGAGGCATTATCACGCGGTGACCCCACAGCTCGAAGCGACCCGCATCCGAGAGCGATTCGAGCGCCTGCTCGCGGCGGGCGTGGCCATTTTTTCGCGCCACGACTTGGACCACGTGCTTCAGGAGGTCGTGGATGCCGCGCGCGAGGTGGTCGGCGCCCGCTACGCCGCCCTCGGCGTCCTGGGACCGGATGCGAACAGCCTGGTGCAGTTCGTGACCTCCGGTATCGACGCGGAGTTGCGGGCGAGAATCGGCGACACGCCGCAGGGACGCGGACTGCTCGGCCATGTGATTCGTGAAGCGAAGCCGATTCGAACGACTGACCTGAACCGGCACCCGCAGCGCTATGGCTTCCCCCCCCACCACCCGCCCATGACCTCGTTCCTCGGGGTTCCCGTGAAGGGCCGGACGGGCGTGTTCGGGAATCTCTATCTCACCGAGAAGATCGGCGCGCCCGAATTCGACGATGAGGACGAAGCGATCGCCGTGCTGCTTGCCTCACAGGCGGCCGTCGCCGTCGAGAACGCCCGGCTCTATGGCGAATCCGAGCAGCTCCTTGGGCAAATCCGCGCGATGCAGCGCCAGCGCGACCTGTTCTTCGCGATGATGAACCATGAGCTGCGCAATTCACTCACCGGTGTGTTTGGCTGGGCCGAACGTCTGGTGCGCCGAAAAACGCCTGAGATCTCCGAACAGGCGGCGCGCGAAGTCTACGAGGCGGCCGATCACACGATCACGCTGCTCAACAACTTTTTGGATCTGATGCGGCTGGATGCCGGAAAGGTCCGGCCGGTGCTCCGCGATGTGGACGTCCGTGGAGCGCTGCAACGCGCGGCCGCGAACAGCGAGCCCGCGGCATCCGCGAAGCACCTGCATCTGTCGATCACGGCCGACGGAGGAGGCGCGCCGGCGACCATTCGCACCGACCCAGTCCGTCTCGACCAGATCCTCGTGAACCTTTTGTCCAATGCCATCCGGCACAGCCCGGAGCGAGCATCGGTCGATATGAAAGCCGAAGCGTCCGGCAACGGAGGTCAGGTCGCGTTCTCCGTCGTGGACCATGGACCGGGGATCCCCCTCGATTTGCGCGATCGAATCTTCGAGCCGTTCGAGCGATTCGATCCCCATTCGGGCCATGGCACGGGGCTTGGGCTGCCGATCTCGCGGCGGCTCGCCGAGGCGCTTGGCGGGACGCTGTCGGTGGAGGATACAGAAGGAGGCGGCGCGACCTTTATCCTGAAGCTTCCTTCATGATTCCTTTAGAAATGGTTCAACGCCCGATGGATAGGCTGTCTTCATGAAAATTCTCGTGGTGGAGGACGACCGGAAGGTCGCCGGATTCATCGAGCAGGGTCTGCGCGAAGAGGGATACGTCGTGGACGTCGCCGGGGACGGCGACCAGGGGACGATGCTGGCCCATGTCTACGACTACGACCTGCTCGTGTTGGACGTCATGCTCCCCAAGAAGACCGGGTTGCAGCTGGCCGCCGAGATCCGCCGGGAGGGGCGGCCTACGCCCATCCTGATGCTGACGGCCCGCGACACCACAGAAGACGTGGTTAGAGGTCTCGACGCGGGTGCAGACGATTATCTCACCAAGCCGTTCAAGTTCGACGAGCTGCTCGCGCGTGTGCGCGCGCTCGTCCGCCGCGGAGGCGCGGGTCGCACCGAGCTGCTCCGATACGGGCCGGTCGAGCTGGACCGTCTCAAGCACAAAGCCCGCGTGGACGGCAAGGGGCTGGACCTGACTCCCAAGGAATTCCATCTCCTGCAGCACTTCCTGCTGCATCCCGAAGAAGTCGTGCGCCGGACCGAGCTGTTGGAAAAAGTCTGGGACATGCATTTCGATCCCGAGAGCAACGTCGTCGACGTGCACGTCGGCAACCTGCGCCGCAAGCTGCGTCAGGCGACCGGCCACGAGCTTATCGAGACGGTGCGAGGCGTGGGTTTCCGCCTGCAGGCGTCCGACCGAGCGGAGGCGTGACGGGATCGCTCCGCCGCACGCTCGCGCTGCGGTTTGCGGCGACGATGGCCGCCGGGTTGCTGCTCGCGACCGGCGCGTTCTATTGGTCGGCGTCACGGGCGCTGCAAGAGGCCGTGCCAACGTCCGTTCTCCGGAGTGACCTCTTACTCGTGCTGGCCGCGATCGTCGTGACGGGCACCGCCGCGACGCTCATGGGCGCGTGGCACTTCACGTCGTCGGCGGTGCGTCCCGTGGAGGAAATAACGGCGCAAGCCACGCGCATCGAAGCCGGGACTCTGGATCAGCGCATCCTCGCGCATGCCGATACGGAGGAGTACGAAGGTCTTGTCGCGGTGCTGAACCGCATGTTGGAGCGGCTGGAGCGCGGCTTTGCCGTGCAGCGGCGTCTGACGGCCGACGTGAGTCACGAGCTGCGAACGCCGCTCACCGCGCTGCGCGGCGAGATCGAAGTAGCGCTGCGCACGCCGCGCTCGCAGCGCGAATACGAGCAGGTGCTGCGCAGCGGGCTGGAGGAGATCGAACGCCTCACGGAAATGAGCGAGGACCTGTTGCTCGTCACACGGGCTGAGGCTCGGCTGGTCAAGCCCGAGCGAGTGGCGACGGACATGACCGCCCTCGTGACTGACGCATTGGACGGCCTGCGGCGCCGGCTCGAGGAGCGAGGCATTTCCGTCACGCACGCTTACGATGGCGATTCCAGAATGGTCTCCGTGGATCCGCGGCTTGTCCGACGCCTGATCGACCACCTGCTCCAGAACGCAATGCGCCATACGCTGGAGGGCGAAACGATTCGCGTAGAGCTGCAGCCACTCGCTCCCGCCGGTGTGCGCGTGGCGATAGAAAACACCGGCCCCGGGATAGCCGCCGCGGACTTGCCGCACCTGTTCGAGCCGTTCTATCGCACCGACCCGGCGCGGACGCGAGACGGCGGCCCCACTCTCGGACTCGCGCTCGTGGCCTCCATCGCCCAGCTGCACGGCGGCCAGGCCCGTGCGTCGAGTACGCCAGGCCGAACCACCCGCTTCGAAGTCGATATCCCCGCGCCACCCGCCAACTGAGGAGGACCGCATGCTTGTCGCACCTCCCAAGACCGAAGTTGCACCACCAGTAGTCAAGCAGAGCCAGCATCCGAAGGGCACGCTGTTTCTGATCGGCTTGTACGGCGTCGTATTCGCGGCCGCGTGGTTCGCGGTCTACTTCTTCGTGTACCTCCGCCGCGGAGGCGTGACGCCATGAACGTGGACCTCTACGAAAAGATCTGGATGTGGGCGTCGGGCCTTCTCATCATCGCTTTCCTCACGACGATCGTCGTCGGCGTCGCCGGAAGCTCGTTGCAGCCGCCCAGCCACGTCGAAACGATCGATCCGACCAAAGTCTGGAACGATCCACGCTTCGCCAAGCGCGGCGTGACGGTCGATGACCATGGCGCCACAGTCGTCCTGATCGCGATGATGTTCGCGTTTCAGCCCGCCGAGCTGCACGTCCCGGCGAACCGGCCGGTCACATTTCGCCTGACGAGTGCGGACGTGATACATGGCTTCGAGATCGTCGGCACGAACGGCAACACCATGGTCGTGCCGGGCTACGTCAGCCAGTTCACCACGACGTTCCGCACGCCGGGCGAGTACCTCATCGTCTGCAACGAGTACTGCGGCCTCTCCCATCACCTGATGTCGGCAAAGCTGTTCGTCGATGCCGAGGGGGCGCGCCCATGACGCGGTCCGATCGGCTGTCGCTCGCGCATCTCTGGGTCGCCATCGCGGCGTTCGGCGTCGCGTCGGCAATGGCGTTGATGCAGGCGCTGTCGCGCGCCAGCCTGGACCTGCCGTGGCGCTCGGCCAAGATGTACTACCTGTCGGTGACGGCGCACGGCGTCCTCATGGCGCTCGTGTTCACGACCTTCTTCATCATGGCGTTCGGGTATGTCGTGGTGAGCCGCACGCTCGACCAGGAGCCCACGGGTCTGAAGCTCGCCTGGGCCGGTTTCTGGATCGCGTTGGTCGGGACGCTGATGGCGGCTGTGACGGTGCTGAGCGGCCGGGCGACGGTGCTGTACACATTCTATCCGCCGCTCCAGGCGCATCCTGCGTTCTACATCGGATTGACGCTCGTGATCGTGGGCTCCTGGTGCTGGAGCGTCGTGATGCTGCTGTCGTACCGCACCTGGCGCGCCACGCGTCCCGACCGCCCCGCGCCGCTCCCGATGCATGGCATGATCGCGACGGTGATCGTGTGGCTCATCGCGACGATCGGCGTGGCCGCGGAAGTACTGTTTCAGCTCATTCCCTGGTCACTCGGCTGGAGCAAGACGGTGGATCCGGTGCTCGCCCGGATGCTGTTCTGGTACTTCGGTCATCCGCTGGTCTACTTCTGGCTGCTGCCGGCCTATGTGCTGTGGTACACCGTTCTGCCCAAGGTCGTCGGTGGAAAACTGTTCAGCGATCCGCTCGCGCGACTCGTGTTCGTGATGTTCATCCTGTTTTCGACGCCCGTCGGATTCCACCATCAGTTCATGGATCCGGGCGTGTCGGCGGGCTGGAAGCTGCTGCACACGTTCCTGACGTTCGCGATCCTGTTCCCGAGCTTCATCACCGCGTTTACCGTCACCGCCTCGATGGAGGTCGGCGGCCGCGCGAAGGGCGCGACGGGACTGCTCGACTGGATCGGTAAGCTGCCGTGGCGCGATCCGCTGTTTTCGAGTGTCGCGCTTTCGATGATCCTGTTCGCGGTCGGGGGGATCGGCGGAGCGATCAACGCGTCGTTCGGCATGAACGCCGTGGTCCATAACACCGCCTTCATTCAGGGGCACTTCCATCTGACGGTGGGCAGCGCCGTGGCGCTGACGTTCATGGGAGCGGCGTACTGGCTGCTGCCACGGCTCAGTGGCCGCGAGCTGGAGCTCCCGCTCCTCGCGCGCGTGCAGCCGTACCTCTGGTTCGTTGGGATGGTGCTGTTCTCCTTCTCGAATCACCTGACGGGACTGATGGGAATGCCGCGCCGGATCTACGACGCGAGCTACGGCGGCAGCACGGTCGCGGCCGCGTGGCGTGGCTTGACCGGTCTCTCGGCAATCGGCGGCGTGTTTCTGTTCGCGAGTGCCGCGTTCTTCATGCTCGTCATGCTCGGCACGGGGCTCGCGGGGAAACGGATTACCCCTCAGCGGGTCGAGTGGGCGGAGCCGCTACAGCCCGCTGCGCCGGGGCGCGGCTGGTTCGACCGGTACTGGGTTTGGACGGCCGTTGCGGTCGTGCTGGTGTTGATCGCGTACGCGTACCCGTTGTGGATGTATCTGCAGATGACTCGCTACGGGTCGCCGGGGTTCAAGCCCTATTAGGATTTGAGCTCCGCGATCACGCGCAGGAAGTCGCTCGCCGTGACGACGCCGACCAGGCGATCGCCGTCCATGACCAATGCGCGGTGAATCCGCTCATGCAGCATGTAGCTGGCTGCGTCCGCCAGGCTTTCGTGGGCTTGGACGGCGCGCACGCCGGGCGACATCGCTTCCGACACCACATGCTCGCTCAACACGTCCCACTCCGGGCTGGTCGTCGTGCGCACTCGTTCCAGCACATCGGCCCCCGCATTATCCCAGATGTCCGTGAAGTAAGAGCTGACCGGATGGGTTTCATCTTTGGCAGGCTCTTCTGCGCCGATGGCCGGCTCCTGCACGCGCGTGTCATCCTCAGTCGGCACGCCGGGTGTCGCGGCTTCGAAGGAGAGGACGTCGGTCGTCGACAGCACGCCCACCACCGTGCCGCGCGCGACCACGGGGGCGCCGCTGATCCCTTCGGCGTCGAGCACGCCGATCGCGTCACGCAAGGTGTCGTCGGGATTCAGGCTGACGACGTTGCGAGTCATGATGTCTCGGACTGTAGCGGGCAGCGTGGCGGTGGTTACGGCGCTCATCGAAGCTCCTCCGGGTGTGATTCCTGTCCTACCCGGATCGACCGAGGACGACGCGAGAGGGGATTAGTGCTTTGACGTCATGTAGTCGACGCCCGGCGCGATCGTCTCGCGCCAGGCGGCTTCGACAGTCGGGCTGTACATGCCGTCGAACTGCTTGACGGTCGCCAGCAGCGAGCTCACGAACGGACCGTAGAACCCCGGCTCAATGTCCAGATCGCGCCGGCTGTGCCGCTCGGCGAGCCGCGAGAGCAGGTTGGGCTCTTTGTTGGGTTGATTGGGAAAGATTAGCAACAAGCCGATGGCGTGGCGCAGCAGCTTAGTCTGGGTCTTGAAGTCGGTGTTGGCGAAGCGCGGCACCGCTTCGGGACACGCGGCGAGGAAGTTCTTGTAGAACGTCTGGAGAAACTCGGGAGCCTGGCAGCAGCGATCGTAGCTCGCCTTGGCCAGCGCCATCGTGTCTTTGGCGACCATGGCCGACAAAGGTGACGTTCCTTTGCCATATCCTCAAGGTTCTCCTTCATAAAAGGTGTGAACCTTCGTCTCTCCCTCAAGATTCCTTCATAAATCCCTGCCCAACTTCGGATCGTACCTTCACGAGGAGTCGGGTATGGCCTGGGGTCAAATCGTCGTCGGTATCGATGCCTCACCTGCGGCGAAGGGCGCAGCGATCGTGGGCGAGCGCGTCGCAAGAACCGCCAACGTTCCCTGCCGGCTCGTTCACGCGGTGCGCGACGCCTGGGCGCCGCTCGTCGCCGTGAGCGTCGATCCGCAGGTCGAGGAACGCCAACAGCTACAGCTTGCGGTCGCCCGCTATCAGATCAACGACCTCCTCGGCGCTGCGGTATCGGAACAGACGCGGCAGACACTGGACGTTCGCTTTGGCCCCGCCGCGGTCGTGTTGGAGCAGGTCGTCCGCGAGCAGCGACCCGGACTCATCGTGCTCGGCGGGAAGCATCACTCCACCCTCGAGCGGTGGCTCGGTGGCAGCACGAGCCTGCACGTGGTGCGGTCGGCGGAGGTTCCCGTCCTCATCACGGCCGGTACTCCCAAACAGTTCCGCCGCGTCCTCGTGGCGGCGGATCTGTCCGTGGCGGCAGGGCCCACCGTCGCGCTGGCGGAGCGCTTCGCGAGACTGGTCGGCGCGGAGCTGCGAGTGGTGACGGTATTCGAGCACCTGCCCGATCTCCCCGGCGTGCCCCCCCTGGATCCGACCGAGTACTTCGCGCTGGCCCAGGAGACGCTCGAGCGGGACGTCTGGCCGCTGGTAAAAACGCCCGGCGTGGAGAAGCTCGTCCGCCACGGTCATGTCGTCGAAACGCTGCTCCGCGAAGCCGCCGACTGGAAGGCCGACGTGCTCGTCGTGGGCTCTCATGGGAAAGGCTGGGCCCAGCGCGTCCTGCTCGGCAGCGTGACGGAGCGTCTGATCAACCAGCTGCCGGCATCGCTGCTCGTCGCACCCGTCGGGGTTGCCGCCGCGGCCCTGTCGCAATCGCGTGAGCGCCAATTCGAGCTCGCGCAGTGAGGAGAACTCTCATGATTACCCAACCGATCGTCGTTGGCGTGGATGGCTCACCCGAAAGCGTCGCGGCGGCATCCGCCGCCTGGATGGTGGCCGAGCTCGCCGGAGTGCCGTGCCGGCTGGTGCACGCGGCGAATGACGTGAGCGCGGCCCTCGAGTTCGCCGGCACCGGCGTGCTTACGGAGACGATGCAGTTGGCCGCCCTGCGTCAGGCCCGGGCAACGGTCAGCGCCTCCCTGTGGGACGTCCTTCCCGGTCCGGTTGTGGAGGCGATGGTCGTGAGCACGGGCACCACGGCAGAGGTTCTGGAGGCCGTGATCCGTGAGACGGACGCGTCGCTGCTGGTGCTCGGCGGCAAGCACCATTCCAGCCTCGGGCGCTGGCTCGGCGGCAGCACGGTGCAACAGGTGGTCCGGCGGGTGACGGCGCCGCTCCTCGTAACGGCGGGTGAGCTGCGCCGGCGTCCGCGCATCATGGTCGCCGTCGATCAGTCCTACGCCGCGATTCCGGCCGTCGAGCAGGCCGTCGCATTCGCGCGGATCCTCGGTTGCCCGCTGCATGCGTTGCATGTCGTCGATCCACCGCCGGAGATGGCGGAGCTGCCCCCGAACTGGTCCCGCGACATCGTCGAGCGCGACATCTGGCCGCAGATCCCGCTCGTGGAGCAGGGCAAGGTCATTCGGGAGGGGGCGCCGTTCACTACCATCGTGGACGAGGTCAGCGTCTGGCGCGCCGATGTGGTCGTCGTCGGATCCCATGGGAAGGGTTGGGTCGACCGCTTGCTGATCGGGAGTGTGACGGAGGATCTCCTGAACAATCTGCCGTGCGCGGTGCTGGTCGTGCCGGTGCGGAAGCCGGAGCGCGCCGCAGCGCCGACGCAGCAAGCGGTCGCCGCCACCGGCTGAGAGGTGTGACGACCCTTTCGTGGAAAGGAACATACCGATGAGACAGATCCTGATCGTATACGGCACTACCGATGGCCAGACCCGGAAGATCGCGAACGTGCTCGCCGAGGATCTTCGCGCGCGGCGCTGCAGTGTCGATCTGGTCGATGCCGCGGGGCCGCTTCATCGGCTCAGTCCGGAGACCTACGATGCGGTCATCGTCGGAGCGTCGGTCCACATTGGCGCATTCCAGAAGCCGGTGGTTCGCTGGGTACGGGAGAACGCCAAGGCGCTCAAGAAGATTCAGACCGCGTTCTTACCGGTCTGTCTGGCGATTCTCGAAACGCGTCCGGAAGCGCGGCAGGAGATCGACAAGATCGTGGAGCGCTTCTTCCGGCAGTCGGGCTGGCGTCCAAGCGTGACGAAACCGCTCGCCGGTGCGCTTCGGTACACGCAGTATTCGTGGCTCAAGAAGTGGATGATGAAACGCATCGTCGCGAAGGCGGGCGGCGACACGGATACCACGCGTGATCACGAGTACACCGATTGGAACGAGCTCCGCGCCTTCGCAGGTGAATTCGTCGCGCGGCTCGCGACCCGCGAGATCATGGCAGGAGCCGAGGTCATGGCAGGAGGTGTGGTATGATCGGCAAGATCGTGGCGTTTGCGGTGATGGCGATCGTGGCGCTGGCAGTGCTCAAGGTCGCGCTGGGGCTGTTGGGCGTAGTCATCGGCCTCGCCATCTCGCTGCTCGTGCTGGCGGCGATGGGATACGATCTAGGACTTGCCGGCCTCCCCAACGGCGCGGAGCTTTGGGGACCTTGGCAGCCGTCGAACTCACACCCGCACCGACGCTCCGACGTCAGCTTGGCGTCCTCACCGTAACCGCGCTGGTTGTTGGCGAGGTCATCGCCATCGGGATCTTTCTCACTCCCGCCGGCATGGCCCGAGCGCTGGGCTCTCCATTCTGGCTGCTGGTCGTCTGGTTGCTCATGGGCGCGATGGCGCTGAGCGGCGCGCTGTGCTACGGCGAACTGGCCGCGCGGTATCCCGAAGCCGGGGGCGGCTACGTCTATCTCCGTGAGGCGTACGGTCCGGGCGTCGCTTTCCTGTATGGCTGGAAATGCTTGCTGGTGATGGATCCCGGCATCACGGCGGCGTTGGGCGCCGGTCTCGCCGGCTACCTGGGCTACGCGCTGGGGATTTCGGGCCTCTGGCTCAAAGTGATCGCCATCGGCTCCATTGTGCTGCTGGCCGGCGTGAACATCATCGGGTTGCGCGTGGGCGCGGGGCTCATGCAAGCGCTCACGGTGCTCAAGATTGGCGCGTTGGCGTCGATCGCGCTTCTGGCACTGGTGTTGGGGGCGGGCAGCTGGTCACACTTCACGCCGTTCGTCGCGCAGCATCCCGGCTCAGATCCGCTGCCGGGCGGGTTCGCTCCCGCGCTGGTCGGCGCCTTTTTTGCGTTCGGAGGGTGGTGGGAAATCAGCAAGCTCGCCGGCGAGACGCGCGACCCCGGCCGCACGCTGCCGCGCGCGCTGGCACTCGGCGTAGCCATCGTAACCGCGATCTACATTCTCACGAGCGCCGTATTCCTTTATCTGGTGCCGCTCGAGCGCGTCACGTCGGGCGAGACGTTCGCGGCGCAGGCCGGAGAGCTGCTGTTCGGTCGTGCCGGCGGGCAGGTCTTTGCGTGGATCGTCATCGTGGCGGTGATCGGCAGCCTGCTCGGGCTCCTCATGGCGTTGCCGCGCGTCTATTACGCCATGGCGCGAGACGGGGTCTTCTTCAAGCCCATGGCCGCCCTGCACCCGCGGTTCGGCACGCCGGCGCGCGCGATTGCGATTCAGACGGCGCTCGCGTCGATTCTCGTCGCCTCCGGAACGTTCAATCAGATCGTCGCGTATTTCATTTTCGTCACTGTCCTGTTTGTCGGGCTGACGGTGGCGGGGTTGTTCAGAATTCGCCGCCGGTCCTCCGATGCTCCCTACCGGACCTGGGGGTATCCCGTTACTCCGATCGTGTTTCTGCTTCTGGTACTCCTGCTGCTGGTGCTGCTCGGCGGGCACAATCCGCTGCAGGCGGCACTAGGGGTCGCGATCGTCGCCGTGGGCTTCCCCGTCTATGTCCTGCTCTTCAGGAGACCTGATGACGTGGATCAAGACCGTTCCGCTCACTGACGCGGACGAGAAGCTCCGCCAGGCGGTCGAAGCCCAGCAGGCGCTGTATCCCAAGGAGTACGCGACGCCCGTGCATCCCACGCCCGACGGGACATCCGGGATCGTCGCCTCGCACAGTCTGATTCCGGACGCCCTGCGCCACGCGTTCTCCACGTTCGGCGCGCTCATGTCGCCCGACCTGCCGCTCACGCGGCGGCAGCACGAGATGATCACCACTCTCGTTTCGGTCACCAACCGGTGCCGATACTGAATTGAGTCCCACGCAGAGTTTCTGCGTCGGATCACGCTGGATGAGTCGCTGGTCGCCGCGTTGGAAACAGACTACACCAGGGCGCCGATCTCCGAGCAGGACCGCGTCATGCTGGACTACGTGGTGCAGGTGACGCGCGACGCCACACGAGTCACGCCGGCCCAGCACGACGCGTTGCGCCGCGTGGGGTTCGACGACCGGGGCATCCTGCAGATCACGCTGATCACCGCGTGGTTCAACTACATCAATCGCGTTGCCGATGCGCTCGGCGTCGGACGGGAGGGCTCCGCCGGATAAATCATCTCTCACACCTTCTTCAGTTTCCGTTCACCCGGCCGTTAGTAATCCTAAGAGACACCAAGCCAGCAATGGCAGTCTGAAGAAATCTTTAAAGGTTCGTGGCTTGCCCGCATTCCGGTCGCGCGGTAGCGTGGCAGCGGAGGGAACAATGAGGCTTAGAAGTCTGGCACTGGGTGCACTGGTCGCGGCGACGCTCCAGGGATGCACGAACGAAGAAATCGTATACCGCGACAAACCGCTGTTCAATCCGCCGCCCGACAGCCTCAACGGATTCCTCGGCTACTTCACCGCATCGACGAAAACCACCACCTGCGGCAATTGCCACGTCGGCGTGCAAGCCGATTGGGTGCAGACCGCGCACGCGCATGCGTGGACCGATCTGCAGAACTCCGGCCACGCCAGCGCGTCCTGCAACAAATGCCACACGGTCTCGGAGCTCGGCAATGCCGTCGGCCATCCGGCGGGCTACTCGACGGTGCCCGATACGGCGTACCACGATGTGCAGTGTGAGAGCTGTCACGGACCGGGCTTCACGCACGTCGAGAATCCGGACATCGAAGCGAATCATCCGCTCGCGCACTTTCACGTGGATACCGGCGTCGTGACGTCGTGCAGTGGCTGCCATACGGGAGCGCATACGCCGTACGTGGAACAGTGGAAGCAGTCAGGGCACGGCTCCGGCCCCGGGTTTGCCAACGCGGCAACGAATCCAAGCTGCATGCCGTGCCACGAGGGGCGCACGGCAATGGCCGTCAAGTTTGGGAATAGCAGCACGAACTACGTCGAGAAGGGGTCTTTGACGCCGGAGCGGATCAACTGCATCACGTCCCACAGTCCGCACGGCTCGCCCTACGAAGCGCAACTGCGCGCGCCGCTGTCCACGCCCACGCGCGACCAGCTGTGCGTCACGTGCCACTCCCGCAGCGGTGTGCCGCCGTGGTCAGTGGCGACCGGGAACGGCACGTCGCGCGGCGCGCATGGCGCTCAAGGGTT
>WNEN01000081.1_pt1 | contig 14995 bp, 13 predicted proteins | sample 5399951 | NCBI WGS metagenome assembly WNEN01 (sample SAMN13153327, study PRJNA577476) | soil metagenome | isolation source: 20 cm grassland meadow soil 5 days after 1st rain plot 2 | place: USA:California | collected 2015-09-21
CCGGAATTCTGCGGCGCACTGCCCCGTGAGCGCGTGATTGCCGCGGTAGACGCGGAGCTCGGTCACGTCGTCGTCGACGGCTGGCGGTCGCCGCCTGGCGTGCCCGTCCTCCAGCGCGTCGGCGAGCTCGCGCTGGTCGTCGGCGGCTTCCTCTTCACTCAGGTCGAGAAGGAAGGAGAGATGAGCGGGTTCGACCGCGCCGCTGTCGCAGCGGTGGTGCGTGCCGCAGGCGATGTGCGGGTGACTGCCGCCGGCGGGATTACCACCGCAGCGGAGGTGGCGGAGCTGGATCGCATGGGCGCCGACGCACAGGTCGGCATGGCGCTGTATACCGGCAGGCTTTCCTTAGGCGATGCCATCGCCGCGCCCCTCACCAAGCCGCTGCCGGGCGACGTGTGGCCTACCGTCGTCTGCGACGAGTCAGGCCGCACACTCGGTCTGGTCTGGAGCACACGCGAATCGCTGGGGCGGGCGATAGCCAAGCGGCGCGGGATCTACTGGTCGCGCTCGCGCCAGGAGATCTGGGAAAAGGGCGCAACGTCCGGAAACACGCAGCAACTGCTTCGCCTGGATCTCGACTGCGATCGCGACGCGCTGCGCTTCACGGTCCGGCAGTTGGGGGCGGGATTCTGCCACCTCAATCGGCGCTCGTGCTGGCCCTCAGCGTTCGACTTCTCCGACCTGGAGCGAACACTCGCCGAGCGCGTCGCCCGGCCCATCGCGGGCTCGGGAACTACACAGCTGCTCGGCGATCGCGCACTGCTTGCGGCAAAACTGCGTGAAGAAGCCGACGAGCTCGCGCGCGCGGAGTCGTCGCAGGACGTCATCCGCGAGACTGCCGACGTCCTCTACATGGCGCTGGTAGCCCTGACACGCGGCGGTGGAACACTCGCCGACGTGCGTGCCGAGCTCGCGCGCCGCAATCGCGCCGTGAGTCGACAGCCCATGGCGCGGAAACGATGAGCGCGCGCTTGCTGCGCCATCGTTCCGTCGCCGAGCTGGTCAGCCGGCGGGGCGACGCTGTGGGTCCCGAGGCCCTCGCCGTTGCCGCGCCGATCGTTGAGGCCGTCCGGGCGAGAGGCGAAAGCGCGCTCCGCGAATACGCCGAGCAATTCGGCGACGTCCCAGCGGGCGGTCCGCTGTTCATCGAGACAGCCACGCTCGATCGCGCACTGGCAGGCTTGGCCGCGGGGGATCGCGCGCGCCTCGAGCGCGTCGCCGCGCGGATTCGGACATTCGCCGAGGCGCAGAAGCGGGCGCTCGGTCCCGTCAGCATCACCGTGCCCGGTGGGACTGCGGGTCACTGGATTGCTCCCCTGGAGCGCGCCGGTTGCTACGCGCCGGGTGGCCGCTACCCGCTCCCCTCGTCGGTGCTGATGACGGCCGTGACCGCGCGAACCGCTGGCGTCAAAGAGATCTGGGTGGCGAGTCCAAGGCCGGGGCCGATGACGCTCGCCGCTGCAGCGATCGCAGGTGCGGACGGCGTCCTGGCCGCGGGTGGAGCGCATGCGATTGCCGCGCTCGCATTTGGTGCCGGCCCGGTACCGGCGTGCGACGTGGTTGTGGGTCCCGGAAACCGCTACGTCACCGCCGCCAAACAGCTCGTTGGGAGTCGGGTCGCGATCGATATGCTCGCGGGACCAACGGAGCTTGTCATTTTCGCCGACGCGACAGCGTCGCCGACTACCATAGCGGCCGACTTGCTCGCGCAAGCGGAGCATGACCCCGACGCGGTCCCGATCCTCGTGTCCCTCGATCCCACGCTCACCGATCGTGTGGAAGCAGAGCTCGCGCGGCAGCTTGCTGTCCTTCCTACCGCATCGGTCGCGACTAAGGCCTTGGCCAATGGCGGAGTGGTGGTCGTCGAGAGTACTGAACAGGGGATCAACGCGTGCGACGCACTCGCGCCCGAGCACTTGCAGCTGTGTCTCCAGAACGTGGACCGGGTCGCGCCCCAGCTTGCGCATTGCGGTGCGTTGTTCGTCGGCAGCGGCGCGGCCGAAGTGTTGGGGGACTACGGTGCGGGCCCGAATCACGTCCTGCCGACTGGAGGGACCGCGCGATCGAAGGGCGCGCTGTCGGTCTATACGTTCCTGCGGGTGCGCACCTGGTTGCGCATCGACGACGCTGCGGCGGCCCGTCCGCTCATCGAGGACGCCGCGTGGTTCGGGCGCGTCGAAGGACTCGAGGCACACGCCCGCTCGGCGGAGCGGCGGCTCGACTGATCGATTATGACTTTCGGCGCGCCTGGCCTTCCGGAGTCATCAGCCGCCAAGCACGTTAATACCATGCACCTGCCACGTGCCGCTGCGCTCTGCCTGTGCGTTTGCCTTGCCTGCGACAACCCTGTCGAGCCGTTCCGGCCGCAGGGTCAGGGAGAGCTTGTGCCGGTCGGCCGCCTGATCGAAGACGAAATCACGGGTGGTGTCGATCGCAACTATTCGTTTGACGTGACGGCGGGCGCCGAATACGTCGTGCTGCTCAAGTCGCTGCAGGGGTTCGTCGGCCTCACTGTTGTTGATCCGGGAACGCACTACGCGCTCGCGACGATCGGATCGGCACCGGGTTCGACGGCGCTCGAAAACAATGCGTCCACCAACGTTCCAACTCATCAAGATGGTGTGCTGTTGCTTCAGGCCCACGTTTTCAATGGTGACACCACCGCCCAATTCCAGTTCAAGATCGTCTCGGTCAACCGGGCGCCGGAGAGCGCGTCGAGTGTCTTTGAACTGGGCGACACGGTCGTAGGCGAGAGCATCGATCCCTATTACGACACGGACGTTTTCACCGCACACGGCGACTCCGGCCAGGTCGCCTCGATAATCCTGCAGCCCCTCGCACCCACGGGAGGAATAACCGCGTATCTGGAATACGGGAGCGGCGATGAGTTTATCCTCGTGCCGGCAGCCCCTGGCGAACCGATGCTGGCGAGCCAGCCGATCTCGTTCCTCGTCAGCCAGGACAATCGCTTCGTAATTCGCAGCACCACGTGGCAGGGACACCTGCGCCATCGCGGGTCGTACCGCTTCTGGACCGTCGTGCGTGACACTGCGCCAGAGCATGTCGCCGCGTCTCTGCCGATCCAGACAGTCGTGAACGGCGAGCGCGTGGATAATCCGATCGATGTCGACGCCTTCACATTCCAGGACACCGCAGGAGCAGAGCTCGTCGCCCTTGTGGAAGGCCCGCGCCGGACTACGGTTGCCGTGCGGTCGCCGACGGACTCCCTGATGGCGGCCATGATCGATCAGGACAACGACACGACGTTATTTCATCACGGCACTCAGGCATTCCAGTTGCCCACAGCTGGCACGTACAAGCTTCGCGTGGAGAGCAGCTGGGATGTCCCTTTGCAAGTTGCCGACACAGGCGTTTACCGGATCATGCTGTTCCGGCTCAATCGGCAACCAGAGACCGCTAGCGGAACAGTAGCTTTGGGGGACACAGTAAAAGGCGAAGCCCTGAATCCAGCAGGAGACGTCGACGAGTTCACCGTGGCCGCCACGGCCGGCACGCAGCACACAGCTTGGTTCCGGCTGACATCGAATGCGGCGCCGCAGTATTTCGGTATCGCGCTGAACGTCATCGACCCGACCACCGGAGCATTGCTGGCGTCCGTCGCCACCGCAGTCGCGCAACCATTCTTGCAAACGCCGACGTTCACTGTGCCGGCGGGAGGAGCCGCGAGGATTCGGGTGGCCTCGGAGCCCGGCCAGACCGGCGCTTCAGCCCCCTACGAGTTCTTCGTCAACTAGTCGGCGCCAACTGCCTCACGCTTCTCCTTCCTTAGCGGCTCCCGCTTTCCCAGCGAGCGCTCGATCTCGCGCGTGATATGCATCGAGCAGAACTTCGGCCCACACATCGCACAGAACTCCGCGCTCTTGAAGTACTCGGCGGGCAGCGCCTCGTCGTGCAGCTCGCGCGCGCGCGCGGGATCGAGCGCCAGACGGAATTGCTCGTTCCAGTCGAACGCGTAGCGCGCGCGTGACAGCGCGTCGTCGCGCTCGGTCGCACCGGGCCGGCGCCGCGCGATGTTGGCAGCGTGCGCGGCGATCTTGTAGGCGATCACACCCTCACGCACCTCCTCGGCGTTCGGCAGGCCGAGGTGCTCTTTCCGGGTGACGTAGCACAGCATGTCCGCGCCGAACCAGCCGATCATCGCCGCGCCGATCGCCGACGTGATGTGGTCGTAGCCGGGCGCCACGTCCGTCACGAGCGGTCCCAATGTGTAGAACGGCGCTTCGTGACACAGCTCTTTCTCGAGGCGCACGTTCACTTCGATCTGGTGCATCGGTATATGACCGGGACCCTCGATCATCACCTGCACGTCCTTCTTCCACGCCCGTTCGGTCAGCTCACCGAGCACGGTGAGCTCGGCGAGTTGCGCCTTGTCGGTCGCGTCGGCGATCGATCCTGGCCGCAAGCCATCGCCGAGCGATAGCGTGACGTCGTATTCGCGCGCGATCTCGAGCAGCCGGTCGTAATGGTCGTACAGTGGATTCTGCTTGCCGTGCTGCGTCATCCAGTACGCCATCAATGAGCCGCCGCGGCTCACGATCCCGGTCACTCGACCGAGCGCGAGGCCGACGTGCTCGCGCAGAATGCCCGCGTGCACCGTGACGTAGTCCACGCCCTGCTGCGCCTGATGCTCGATGTTGTCGAGGATATCATCGGCGGTGAGCTTGGTGACGTCGCCGGCGATCTCGATCGCCTGGTAGATCGGAACCGTGCCGATGGGCACGGGCGACGCCGCGATGATCGCCTCACGAATCGCATCGATGTTGCCGCCGGTCGAGAGGTCCATCACGGTATCGGCGCCGAAGTGGACGGCGTGGTGCAGCTTCTCGAGCTCGCCGTCGATATCGGACTCGACCGCCGAGTTGCCGATGTTGGCGTTGATCTTCACACTGGCGACTTTGCCGATCGCCATCGGGTCGAGTCCCTGCGCCAGGTGATTCACATTCGCCGGAATGATGAGCCGCCCGATCCCGACCTCGTCGCGAATCGTCTCATGCGGGAGCGATTCCCGCTCGGCGACACGCTGCATCTCGGGAGTAATGGTGCCCTGACGGGCGAAGAACATCTGAGTACGGCTGGTCATACGGAACTCCCTTCGCCGGTACGAACCGGATCAGGTTCTGAGGGTGTGATCTCAGCCCGCTGACCTCGGCGGGCACCCCTGTCTGTGTCTGTAAATGTAGCGGGTTCTAAACTTCGCGCGGCCTGGGGGGTCCGTAGCGCTCGTCGGGCTTGTGATGCTTCTCCCACTCCCCTTTGTACGCGAAGGGATCGAGGCCGGTCGGCTGGTCAATCGCGAGGATTCCATCCAGATGGTCAAGCTCGTGCTGTAGCAGCTCCGCCATCGGACCCTCGAGCTCCATGGTGACCTGCTTCCCTTTGAGATCCGTATAACTCAGCGAAGCGCGGTACGCGCGGTTCACGCGGACCAGCAAGTTGGGGAATGAGAAGCAGTCGTCCCAGACTACGAAATCCTCCGATCCCACATCCGTGATCTCGGGATTGATCATCGTGGCCCGGAACTTTCCGGTCTCGACCAGCACGACGCGGACGGGTGCGCCGATTTGCGGCGCCGACAGCGCTCGGCCCATGTCGTATTTCTTTTTGGCGATGCGAAGCGTGTCACGCAGGTCGTCGGAAAGCAGGCGCACCGCCGGTGACTTGGGATCTTCAACCGGGGTGCAGCGGACCCTCAGAATCGGGTCGCCAAGTTGGCGGATGCGACGGGCTGCCATGTGGGCGCGCGCCAAAATTGCCCCTTTCTGTCCGTCGTGCAACTGCCCTCTAGCCACATAGCCACTCAGCCGCTTAATCTCTTAGCCCATATGTCGTTAGCGGGCATCGTCCTGGCGGCCGGCCGGTCGGCCCGGATGGGATCTCCCAAGGCCCTGTTGGACTTCCTCGGGCTGCCTTTTGTCGTTCGCATCCTCGAAGCGCTCGAGGCCCTCGAAGTCAAGACCCGGGTCGTCGTCCTGGGTCCGGATGCGCCCCGCATTCAACCGGTTCTGGCGGGCCACGACTGCATGATAGTGGAGAATCCTGAGCCGGAAACGGGCCCGATCGCCTCGCTGCGCGGCGCGCTCCGCGCCCTGCAGCCGCTGCAACCGACCGCCGTCCTCGTGTGGCCCGTCGATTTGCCCCATGTCCGGGTGGCGACGGTCGAGCGAGTCCTCGAGGCCCATAGGCGAACGAAAGGGTACATCGTCGTGCCCACCTTGGGGGAGCGGCGAGGGCATCCGGTCATCTGGGGATCCCAGCTATTCGAGGAGCTGCTCCAGAATCCGGCCGCGACCCGGGAGGGGGCGAGGGCCATTCTGCAACCGCACCAGCGGGAGGTCATCAGCGTGCCCGTGGACGATCCAGCGATCATCGATCAGGTCAACACGCCGGATGACTACGAACGGCTCGTACGGGAGTGGAATAGAGACATTTACTAAACAGGTACGTGGTGCGTGGTGCGTGGTGCGTGGTACGTGCGACGTCGCGCTGGCATTTCCCACGCACCACGCACCATGGACCACGCACGGCAGTTCATTGACAATCCCGACAAAACCATTAGGATTCCGATTCTGGCTGTCGGTTTGATTGCCAAGATTATGTCCAGTAACGACTTCCGGGAGCTGCATGACCAGTATTGAAGCGCACGTCCAGCAACCGTACAAGTACGGCTTCGTCACCGACATCGAATCCGAGGTCGTGCCGGCCGGCTTGAACGAGGACGTCATCCGGCTCATCTCCGCGAAAAAGGGGGAGCCGGAGTGGATGCTGGAGTGGCGGCTCAAGGCATATCGGAACTGGCTCAAGATGAGCGAGCCGCACTGGCCCAACGTGAAGTACGGTCCGATCGACTATCAGGCGATCAGCTATTACGCCGCGCCCAAGCAGAAGCCCAAGCTCGATTCGCTCGACCAGGTCGATCCAAAGCTCGTTCAGACGTTCGAGAAGCTCGGGATCCCGATCGAGGAGCAGAAGCGGCTCACCGGCGTCGCGGTGGATGCCGTGTTCGACAGCGTCTCGGTCGCAACGACGTTTCAGGCGGAGCTCGCCAAGTACGGCGTGATATTCATGCCGATCTCGCAAGCCATTCGCGAGCACGCCGATCTCGTACAGCAGTATGTCGGCACCGTGGTCCCATACAACGACAACTTCTTCGCCGCACTCAACTCCGCTGTGTTTACCGACGGGTCGTTCGTGTACGTGCCCAAGGGCGTGCGTTGCCCGCTGGAGCTGTCGACGTACTTCCGGATTAACGCCTCGTCCACCGGCCAGTTCGAGCGCACGCTGATCATCGCGGACGAGGGCAGCTACGTGAGCTACCTCGAAGGTTGCTCGGCGCCGATGCGCGACGAGAACCAGCTGCACGCGGCGGTCGTCGAGCTCGTCGCCCTCGATCGCGCGACGATCAAGTACTCCACGATCCAGAACTGGTATCCGGGGGACGAAGAGGGGAAGGGCGGCATTTACAACTTCGTCACCAAGCGCGGCAAGTGCGCCGGCGTGAATTCCAAGATTTCGTGGACGCAGGTCGAGACCGGCTCGGCGATCACCTGGAAGTATCCCGGCTGCATTCTCCAGGGCGACAACTCGATCGGTGAGTTCTACTCCGTCGCGGTGACGAGCCGCAAGCAGCAGGCCGACACCGGCACGAAGATGATTCACCTCGGCAAGAACACACGCTCGACGATCGTGTCGAAGGGGATTTCGGCGGGTCGAGGACAGAACACGTATCGCGGTCTGGTGAAGATCATGAAAGGTGCGGAGGGCGCCCGGAACTACTCGCAGTGCGACTCAATGCTGATCGGCGACAAGTGCGGGGCCCACACGTTCCCGTACATCGACGTGCGCAACAGCACGGCGATCATGGAGCACGAGGCGTCCACGTCGAAGATTGGCGAGGATCAGATTTTCTATCTGCGCCAGCGCGGGCTTTCCGCGGAGGACGCGGTGTCGATGATCGTCAACGGCTTCTGCAAGGAAGTCTTCAAGGAACTCCCTATGGAATTCGCCGTTGAGGCCACGCGCCTCCTCGGTATCAGTTTGGAAGGAAGTGTCGGATAATGCCGGGACACGGGACACGGAAAACGGGAAACGCGTTGCTGGAAGTCAAAGGTCTCCGTGTCGCCGTCGCGGGCAACGAGATCCTCAAGGGTGTCGATCTCGCGATTCGCGAAGGTGAAGTGCACGCGATCATGGGACCGAACGGCTCGGGCAAGAGCACGCTGGCCCAGGTCCTCGCCGGTCATCCGGCGTATACGGTGCTCGCGGGAAGCGCGAAGTACGAGGGTAAAGACTTGCTCGACATGAAGCCGGAGGAGCGTGCGCGCGCCGGTGTCTTCCTCGCCTTCCAGTATCCGGTCGAGATTCGGGGCATCACGAATTCGTATTTTCTCCGGTCGGCGCTCAATGCGCTTCGCCGAGAGCGGGGTGAGCCGGAGCTCGATCCGATCGATTTTTTGCAGGTCCTCGAGCAGAAGCTCAAGGCGATCGGCTGGGACGACTCGATGATGAACCGCCCAGTGAACGAGGGCTTCTCGGGCGGCGAGAAGAAGCGCAACGAGATCCTGCAGCTTGCCGTGCTCGAGCCGCGGCTCGCGATTCTCGATGAGACAGATTCCGGGCTCGATATCGACGCGTTGAAAACCGTCGCGAACGCAGTGAACCAGCTGCGGGGTCCTAAGCGGTCATTCCTGATCGTGACGCACTACCAGCGGCTGCTGAATCACATCACGCCTGATGTCGTGCACGTTCTCGCTGACGGCCGGATCGTGAAGTCAGGTGGGCCTGAATTGGCGCATGAACTCGAGGCAAAAGGCTACGACTGGCTTCGTGATGCCGCCATGGTGTCGTGACGATGGCGCATGTAGAACAGCTGGTCGGATCGTATCGCGCGTGGGCTGCGAACGGCGCATCAGGCGCTCCCAGCTGGCTTAAGGATCTGCGGGAAGGCGGCATCGCCCGCTTTCATGATCTCGGTTTTCCGAGCATGAAGCAGGAGGCGTGGCGCTTCACCAGCGTCGCGCCGATCGCCGAAGGCTCGTTCGAGCTGGCGCAGCCGCCGGCTCGCACGCCGAAGCTCGACGACATCCGGCCGTTCCTACTCTTCGAGACCGGCTACCGGCTGGTCTTTCTCGATGGGTTCTTCCAGCCCTCGCTGTCGACGCCCTTCTTCGACGACATCCAGAGTCTGGCGCACGTCGTCGCGCATCGGCAGGACCTCGTTCGCAAGCACCTCGGCACGTACGCCGCGACGCAGGACCGGCCATTCTCCGCACTGAACACCGCGTTCGTGCGCGAGGGAGCATTCGTTCACGTGCCGGCCAGAGCGACGATTGCCGAGCCGGTCCAGCTGTTGTTCCTGGCGAGCGGGACCAAGCAGGTCGTCAGCCATCCGCGGAATCTGGTGGTGATCGAGCGCGAAGCCCGCGCGAGTATCGTCGAGACGTACGCGTCGCTCGGTCAGGGGCCGTATTGGACGAACAGTGTGACGGAAGTGGTGGTGGGAGAGGGTGCGCGGGTGGACTACCACCGCGTGCAGCGGGAGAGCGAGCGCGCCTACCACGTCGCCACGACGCAGACGCATCAGGGGCGCGACAGCACCGTCCACCTGCACACCGTGGCGTTCGGCGCGGCGCTCGCGCGCCACGACATCGGGGCGGTCATGGCGGGTCCGGGCGGCACCTTGATCCTGAACGGACTCTACCTGCTTGCCGGCCAGCAGCACGCCGACCATCACACCACCATCGATCACGCGGCCGATCACTGCGAGAGTCACGAATACTTCAACGGTGTGCTCGATGAAAAGTCGCGTGGAGTGTTCACCGGGCGTATCATCGTGCGGCCTGGTGCGCAAAAGACCGATTCGAAGCAGACGAACAACAACCTGCTGCTCTCGACCGATGCGCATGCCGACAGCCAGCCGCAGCTCGAGATCTACGCCGACGACGTGAAATGCACGCACGGCTCGACCGTGGGGCCGCTCGATCCGCGGGCGCTGTTCTATTTGTGCAGCCGCGGCGTCGGCGAGGCGGAGGCGCGCCGCCTGATGACGTACGGGTTCGCGGCGGAGATCCTCGGTCGCATGGACGTCGTGGCGTTGCGCGCCGAGCTCGATCGCATCGTGCGCGATCGCCTGGCGGCGTGATGGTGGACCTGGGCGAGCTCTACCAGCAGACGATTCTCGATCACAACCGCAATCCCCGCAATTTCCGCCGGCTCGAAACCGCCAACCGCACGGCGGAAGGCAGCAATCCGCTGTGTGGCGACCGGATCCATCTCTTCGTCCACGTTGACGGCGATACCATCACGGACATCGGCTTCCAGATGCCGCAGGGTGCCGGCTGCGCGATCTCGAAAGCGTCGGCGTCGCTGATGACCGACGCGGTGAAGGGCAAGTCGATCGCCGCGGCCGAAGAGATGTTTCAGGCGTTCCGCGACATGCTTGCCGGCGGGGCGAACGCGCCTGGGAAGCTGGCCGCCTTCTCGGGCGTCCGCGCATTTCCCAGCCGCATCAAGTGCGCAAACCTGGCGTGGCACGCGCTGCACGCCGCCCTGCAAAACAGCGCCGCCCCGGTGACGACCGAGTCGGCGGGGGACTTTTGATGCTGGAGACGCAGAAGCTCCGCCGCGATTTCCCGATTCTCGAGCGCCAGGAGAACGGCAAGCGGCTCGTGTATCTCGATAACGCGGCGACGTCGCAGAAGCCCCGCAAGGTGCTCGAGGCGATCGAGCACTACTACCGCTGCCATAATGCCAACGTGCACCGCGGGGCCTATGGCCTCGCGGTGGAGGCGACGGACGCCTATGAGGCGGCGCGCACGGCCGTCGCCCGCTTCGTGAATGCGTGGACGCGCGAGGCGGTCGTCTTCACGCGGGGGACGACCGAGTCCATCAACCTGGTCGCCGGGTCCTGGGGCCGGGCGAACGTGCAACGCGGCGATACCGTGGTGGTCACAGCGATGGACCACCATTCCAACATCGTCCCCTGGCAGATCCTCTGTCAGGAAAAGGGCGCCAAGCTCCGGATGGTCGAAATCACCGCAGATGGCCGGATCGACCTGGCGGACTACGGCAAGGCGCTCGACGCGAAGCCGAAGCTCGTCGCCTTCCCCTACGTCTCGAACTCCCTTGGCACCGTGAACCCGGCCGCCCAGTTGAGCAAGCTGGCGCATGCGGCGGGGGCGGTGACGGTCGTCGACGGGGCCCAATCCACGCCCCATTTGCGGGTGGACGTTCAAGCCCTGGACTGCGACTTCTACGCTTTCTCGGGCCACAAGATGCTCGCGCCAATGGGTAGCGGGGCGCTGGTGGCCAAGCCTGCGCTGCTCGAGGCGATGCCTCCCTACCACGGGGGAGGCGAAATGATCGAGCGGGTCTGGGACGACCGGTCCACCTGGAACAAGGTGCCACACAAATTCGAGGGTGGAACGCCGAATGTCGAAGCCGCCGTTGGGCTGGGGGCGGCAATCGCCTACCTCGAGCACCTCGGCATGGACCGCGTCGCCGAGCATGAACAGGAGCTGGCGCGTGTCGCCATCGAGCGGCTTTCACAAATCGAGGGCGTGACGATTTACGGGCCGCGTGATCATCGGGCCGGCGTCGTTCCGTTCACGTACGGCGACGTTCATCCCCACGACCTGGCGACGATCCTGGATCGCGACGGCGTCTGTATTCGCGCGGGCCATCACTGCACCCAGCCGTTGATGCGGCGGCTCGGAGTGGCAGCCACGGCTCGCGCGTCGTTCTACATCTACAATGACGTCGATGATGTCGATGTGTTGGTCACTGCAGTCCGGAAGGCCGGCGAATTGTTCGGCGTTCCCGCGTAATCAGTAGCCCCCTTCCCCCTTAACTCGCCCCCAATAGCTTGGGGGGCATGTCCGATCCAGTCGTCGTCGATCACGTTACGAAGCGGTTTGCGGGTCACACCGCAGTCGATTCCCTTTCTTTGACCGTCCCGTCCGGCATCATCTACGGTTTGCTCGGTCCGAACGGGGCCGGCAAGACGACGACCATTCGGATGCTCATGGACATCTATGAGCCCGATGAAGGGTCGGTGCGCGTCCTGGGAACGAGCGCCGGCGGACGAGCCCATTCCGAGCGGATCGGATATTTGCCTGAAGAGCGCGGTCTCTATCCCAAGATGCGCGTGTTGGACGTCCTCGTGTTTTTGGCGGAGGCGAAGGGCGTCTCGCGCCGCAACGCGCGTGCCAAAGCACTCGACTGGCTGGACCGACTGGGGCTGGGTGATTGGCGATTGCGCAAAGTCTCGGAGTTGTCGAAGGGGATGCAGCAGAAGGTCCAGTTCATCTCGACGGTGTTACACGATCCGGACCTCGTGATTCTCGACGAGCCGTTTTCCGGTCTCGATCCCGTCAACTCCCAGGTGCTGCAGGATACCATCATCGACTACCGGCGCCGAGGCAAGACCGTGCTCTTTTCGACGCATATCATGGAGCACGCGGAGAAGCTGTGCGATCGGCTCTGCATCATTGCGCGTGGACGGAAGCTGATCGACGATTCGCTCACCGAGGTCAAGCGGACGCATGGCGGCAAGCACGTAATCGTGGTATTCGACGGCAGCCAGGGCGGCGCGCAGCAGCTCTTCGGGGACCGGCGGCTGGTGGCGAAAGTCCAGGACTTTGGGCAGCAGGCGGAGCTGGAGCTGGCGGACGGCGCGGATCCGCAGGAGATCCTGCGCGGCCTGGTGAATTCCGGCGCCCGGCTGTCGCGCTTCGAGCTCGCCAGTCCCTCACTCCACAAGATCTTTGTGGACCTCGTCGGGCCGGAGGCTGCCACTGCTGCGGCGGTCCCGGTCGGAGCAACCGACAAGGTGTCCTCGCATGCATAAGGTCTGGGCCATCATTCGGCGGGAATTCGTGGAGCGCGTCCGCACCAGGTGGTTTTGGGTCTCGGCGATCCTCGGTCCTGTCCTGTTTGCCGGTATGATCGTTTACCAGATCGTACAGTCGCTTGGCGGCGGCGTGCGGAACATCACCGTTGTCGACAGCGGCACGCTGGGCTATGGCAAGAAGGTCGTGGAGGCCCTTGGAGCCAGTAAGACGATTCGCGCGAATGCCGTCAACCTGGCACCGGGCGTCCTCGACTCGTTGAAGCGGTCGGTGGAGGCCAAGCAGCTCAATGGATTTCTCATCCTCGACGACTCCTTGCCCAGCGACGGTAAGGCGGAATACCGCGCATCGAATCTGTCGCTCCAGACCATCGATGAATTGCAGCGCACCCTGAATCGTGTCGTCGAGAAGGTGCGACTCGAAGGCAAGGGCGTGAACCCGACCGTGGTGGATTGGGCTCAGGCCCTCAGAGTCACGCTGGCCCAGAAGAAGATCGCGCGGGGCGAGATCACGACCGAGAACGCCGGCCAATCGTTCGCTCTGGCGTATGTCATGGCGATTCTCCTGTTCATGGCCATCCTGTTGTACGGCGTGAACGTCATGAGCTCGGTACTGGAAGAGAAGACAACCCGCATCATTGAAGTGCTCGTTTCATCGCTGCGTCCCTTCCAACTGATGCTCGGCAAAGTCGCAGGCGCGGGTGCCGTTTCGTTCTTCCAGTTTGTCATCTGGGGCGTATCGGCGCGGTTGCTTGTCGCCCTTCGCGTTCCAATTGCGCGGCTGCTGGGTGCGGATCCCGCTTCCGCCATGGACATCACCCTGCCTCACATCCCATTCGCAACCGTGGCAGTCTTCATGGCCTTCTTCCTGGGGGGGTTCCTGCTGTACTCCGCGATGTTTGCGGCCGTGGGCGCGATGTCCAGCAACGAACAGGAGGCGCGCCAGGCGCAGCAGCCGGTGACCTACTTGCTCATGATCTCGTACTTGTCGATCATCGGACTCACGAACGATCCGGCCTCGACGTTTGCCCGGACGCTTTCAATGGTTCCCTTTACGTCGCCGATCGCGACGCCGGTTCGCTGGACGGCCGGCAGCATGGGAATGGGCGAGCTGGCGGTGTCGCTGGCGATGCTCTTAATCGGCATTGTGGCGATCACCTGGGTCGCGTCCCGGATTTACCGAGTTGGGATTCTGATGACCGGCAAGCGCCCCACCATGAAGGAGCTTGTTCGCTGGGTGAGGGCGTAGGGTCCCTCGCCGTCTCGCGGTCTAGCCCGGTATACTTCGCGCTATGTCCGACTATGACGTCCTAATTGTCGGTGGCGGTCACGCCGGCACTGAAGCTGCCGCTATGTCTGCTCGTCTCGGTGCGCGGACCCTGATGCTCACGTCCGTCCTCGATACCATCGGCCAGATGTCCTGCAATCCCGCCATCGGCGGGATCGCCAAGGGCACCGTCGTTCGCGAGGTCGATGCCCTCGGCGGACTGATGGGTCGTGCCGCCGATCGCGCCACCATCCAGTTCCGCATGCTGAATCGCTCGAAGGGGCCGGCCGTGTGGGCCCCGCGCGTCCAGGCCGATCGCACGCTCTATCGCCGCGCTGTTCGTCACCTGCTCGAGCAGTTCCCCGCTCTCGAGCTGACACAGGGCATGGTCACAAATCTGCTCTTCAACGACCAGGGTACTCGCATCAGCGGCGTCGAGACGGCCGACGGTCGGCGGTTCAGCGCGCGAGCGGTGATCATCACGGCGGGGACGTTTTTGCGCGGTCGAATTCATTTGGGTACTGACACCCAAATCCCGGCGGGCCGCGCCGGCGATGCCCCATCGGTTCAGATGGCGCAAGTGATTGAGAATATTGGACTTACAGTATCCCGCTTCAAAACCGGCACGCCCCCGCGCGTCGATGGTCGGTCGGTCGACTGGAGCAAAGTCGAGCGGCAAGACGGCGACGCCGACGACTACCGCTTCTCTTTCCACGAGCGGGTGGAACGGCCCCGCCAGGTTCCCTGCTGGATCACGTGGGCCGGCGAGCAACTGAAGGACATCATCCAGCGCCACATCAAGGAATCGGCGCTCTACGGTGGAGCGATCAGCGGGCGCGGACCGCGCTACTGTCCGTCGGTCG
>WNEN01000086.1_pt1 | contig 14777 bp, 14 predicted proteins | sample 5399951 | NCBI WGS metagenome assembly WNEN01 (sample SAMN13153327, study PRJNA577476) | soil metagenome | isolation source: 20 cm grassland meadow soil 5 days after 1st rain plot 2 | place: USA:California | collected 2015-09-21
CCAATCGCAATCAGGAAAGCCTCGTGCGCGTGCTGCAGAACGCCGATACGATTCTGTCGCGAATCTCAAACCGCAGCGGAACGCTGGGACTGCTCGTGGCCGATTCAGCGCTGTATCGCGAAACGACGCTTACCATGATCCAACTGCGGCAGTTACTGTCCGATATCCAGGCAAATCCGCGGAAGTACTTTACGTTCTCGGTCTTCTGACAAATGGGGAATGCGGAATGCGGAACGCGAAATCTCGAGACAGGTTCGTACACTTTGGTAGGCACGGTGTTCGCTTGAGCGATTCCGCATTTCGCATTCCCCATTTCGCATTCAAGTGACCCGTCGAAGAAAAAAGAACCGCAAATCCCAGCCGCGTGCCCAGCGGGAGACGAGCGCCGGTCGCCGGCGGATGCCGCGCGGCGTGAAGTTACCGAGGAGACAGGGTTGAACGAGCTTGTGCTCCACGGGCCGATCAAGGTGATCGATTGGTATTTCCGGTTTCGGGGCAAGACGATTCACAAGTACTGCCATTTTTTTCTGTTTGAGTCCCGCCGCGGGGAGCCGGTCCCCGAGGAGGCCGAGGGGATCACGGCCTGTGTCTGGCATCCCTTTGACGAAGCGCAGCAGGTCGTGAGCTACGACAACGCACGTGATGTCTTGCAGCAGGCCGCCGAAATGCAACAGGCGCTGGTGCAGGCATGACCGCCGCCGCGTACCCGATCGTCCCGGTGTTTCACCCGCGAGGCGAAGCGCGCCGGGCACTGAAGAAGGGTTATCCCCGCGGCCGGGGGAGCATGCGGTTCTGTCGCAGCATTCAGGCAGTGGAGCGTCTGCTCGAGCAGCGCCTCGTGGACGCGGTCGTGCTCGACGTGCGCAATTGCGACGGCATCGGACTCGCGCTGCCCGCGCGCTTCCCGCGCATCCCCATGTACGCACTCGCGGCGCTGCGCCCGGACGACGGCGCGCTCCTGGCATCATGTCGAGATGCCGGTTTCACGATGCTGGTCGAGGGAGTAGACAACGCGATGGCCGGTGAATGGATCGCTGCGCGCACCGCCCAGGTCGCGCGCCGCTCCGCCCTTGCGGACGCACCGCGCTTGTTGCGTCTCACCGACCGGTTGCAGCTCGCCGCATGGGAGGAAGTTCTCCGGCGAGCCGGCACGCCGACCAAAACCGCGCACGTCGCCCAGGCGCTGCACGTGACGCGCGAGCACTTGTCGCGTGAATTCGGCGCCGGTGGCGCGCCCAACCTCAAGCGTGTCATAGACCTCGCCCGCGCGGCCTGCGCCGCTGACCTGCTGGGAAACCCGGGGTATACGGTGCGCTGCGTCGTGCGCATCCTTGGCTACGCGTCGCCGAGCCATTTGGCGGGCGCGGCGCGCCGGGTCGCGGGGGCAACGCCCGCGGAGTTACGAGAGCTGGGGCCGCGCGGTGTGTTGACCAGGTTTCTGAGAGGAAGGACGAGATCCAGGGTCTAAGGCGAAATGCGGAATGGGGAATGCGGAATGTATTGGGCAGGTGTGTGCCACCAGGCAAACGAAGCAGGCTGACAAGTCCCGCATTCCCCATTTCGCATTCCGCATTCTTGTGATAATTTTCACAAACTTTAATCCGGTATCCTAATGGCCACCGATTCGATTCTGCGTCCGGGCGAGCTGAAAGACCTCCTCCTCAAAGAAATCCAGGCGGCGGACCTGGCGGACATCGACGTCCGCGAAGTCGGCACCGTCCTCGAGGTGAAGGACGGCATCGCCCGCATCTACGGGCTCACGTCCGCCATGGCGGGCGAGATGCTCGAGTTCACGGTCTCGGCGAGCGGCGAGAAGATCACCGGGCTCGCGTTGAACCTCGAGGAAGACAACATCGGCGCCGTCATCTTCGGCGACTACCTCGAGCTGCGCGAGGGCGACGAAGTGCGGCGTACCGCGCGCGTGCTCGAAGTTCCGGTTGGCGCGGCGATGGTCGGCCGGGTGGTGGACGCCCTCGGCCGGCCGGTCGACGGCCTCGGTCCCATCCAGACGACCAAGACACGCAAGGTCGAGATCGTGGCTCCCGGCATCATCAAGCGGCAGCCCGTGAAGGAGCCGCTGCAGACCGGCATCAAGGCGATCGATTCGATGATTCCGATCGGCCGCGGCCAGCGCGAGCTGATCATCGGCGACCGCGGTACCGGCAAGACCGCGATCGCGATCGACGCGATCATCAACCAGAAGGGGCAGGGCGTCATCTGCGTCTACGTCGCGATCGGGCAGAAGAACTCGACGGTCGCCGCCGTGGTCGAGCGCCTGAAAGAGCATGACGCGATGGAGTACACGATCGTCGTGGTGGCCTCCGCCTCCGAGCCGGCGCCGATGCAGTACATCGCGCCGTACTCGGGCTGCACCATGGCCGAGTACTTCATGTATGACGAAAAAAAGGCGACGCTGTGCGTGTACGACGACCTGTCGAAGCAGGCCGCGGCGTACCGGCAGCTGTCACTGGTGCTGCGGCGGCCGCCGGGTCGCGAGGCGTATCCCGGCGACGTCTTCTACCTCCACAGCCGTTTGCTCGAGCGGGCGGCCAAGCTGTCGGACGAAATGGGCGGCGGCTCGCTGACGGCCTTGCCGATCATCGAGACTCAGGCCGGCGACGTATCGGCCTACATTCCGACGAACGTCATTTCGATCACGGACGGGCAGATCTTCCTCGAAACCGACCTGTTCTACTCGAACGTCCGTCCGGCGGTGAACGCCGGCATTTCGGTGAGCCGCGTGGGTGGGAACGCGCAAATCAAGGCGATGAAGCAGGTGGCCGGACGGCTGCGCCTCGATCTGGCGCAGTTCCGCGAGCTCGAGGCCTTTGCGCAATTCGGGTCCGAGCTCGATTCGGCGACGCAGAAGCAGCTCTCGCGGGGCGCGCGTGTCGTCGAGGTGCTGAAGCAGCCGCAATACAAGCCGATGCCGGTCGAGCAGCAGGTCGTCGTGATCTTCGCGGTGACGAACGGCCTGATCGACGACGTAAACGTGCCTGACATCAAGCGGTGGGAAGAGGGCCTGCTCGAATTCATGGCGGCGCAGCACCGTGAGATCATGGAAGAGATCCGGACCAAGCGGGCGCTGTCGGACGATCTGAGCGGGCGGCTGCGCAAGGCGATCGAGGAGTACAAGGCGCTGTAATGGCGAAGCCCCGCGAGCTGAAACGGCGGATCCGCTCCGTTTCGAACACGCGCAAGATCACGAAGACGATGGAGCTCGTCTCCACGTCGAAGCTCAAGCGCGCGCAGGATCGCGTGGTCGGCGCGCGGCCTTATGCGCAGGCGCTCGCGGACGTCATCGGCGAGCTCTATTCCCCCGATCTCGCCGAGCGCTTTCCGCTCCTGCGCCAACCCGGGCACACCGGACGCGGCAAAGGGGTGCGCCGTGCGGCGTTGCTGCTCATCACCTCGAATCGCGGACTGTGCGGCGCATTCAACGCCAACCTGATTCGGGAGGCTCGGCGCCGGCTGGACGAGCTCGAAGCGCAGGATGCCCACACCGAGCTGCACCTGGTCGGCAAGAAGGCGGTCAGCTACTTCAAGTTCACCAAGCGCAACATTGCCTCGCAGCGCGTGGATATCGGCGACCGGCCCACCCTCGATCACGCTGCCGACCTGGCCAGGCCGCTGATGGAGCGGTTTGCGAAGGGGGACTTGGACGAGGTGGATGTGGTGTTCGCGAAATTCAACTCGGCGGTCTCGACGCCGCCCACCACGGTGAAGGTGCTGCCGGTTACCCCTCCCGACAAACGGCGGTCGGACGGTCAAGAGACAACTGCGGCGGTCAACTACATACTGAAGCCGTCTGCCGAAGAGATTCTCGCGCAGCTCCTTCCCTTATATGTGCAGAACCAGTTCTTTCGCGCGCTGGTCGAGACTGCGGCGGCCGAGCACGGCGCCCGGCGCACGGCAATGAAGAACGCGACCGACGCGGGCAGCGACATGCTGAACGTCCTGCAACGCACGTTTAATCGCGCGCGGCAGGCTCAAATCACTCAAGAGCTTGCGGAGATTGTCGGGGGAGCGGAAGCGCTCAAAGGATAGGTGTCAGGTGTCTGGTGTCAGGGAAGTGAATCCCAGACACCTGACACCAGGCACCTGACACCAAGAAACGGAACCATAATGGCAACGAAATCCCAGGACACATCGAAGAGGCCTGCGGGCGCACATAACGTCGGCAGGGTCGTGCAAGTCATCGGCCCCGTTCTCGACGTCGAGTTCGAGCCCGAACAGCTGCCCGAGCTCTACAACGCGGTGACGGTGAAACTGGACTCGGGGCAGCTCGTGGCCGAAGTCGAGCAGCACATCGGCCGCAACCAGGTGCGCGCGGTCGCCATGAGCTCGACCGACGGGCTGGTGCGCGGCATGGAAGTCATGGACACGGGCCAGCCGATCACCGTTCCCGTCGGCAAGCCGGCGCTGGGCCGAATCCTCAACGTTATCGGCGAGCCGGTGGACGAGGGCGCGCCGATCCCGAAGGACGCCGAGCGCTGGCCGATTCACCGCGGCACACCGAAGTTCGTCGACCTCGAGCCCAAGACCGAAATCTTCGAGACCGGCATCAAGGTCATCGATTTGATCGCGCCGTTCGTGAAAGGCGGCAAGATCGGCCTGTTCGGCGGCGCGGGCGTCGGCAAGACGGTCGTCATCATGGAGCTGATCAACAACGTGCAGAAGGGACACGGAGGCCGGTCGGTGTTCTGCGGCGTGGGTGAGCGCACGCGCGAGGGGAACGACCTCTACCTGGAGATGAAGGAAAGCAACGTGCTCGACTCCGTAGCGCTGATCTACGGACAGATGAACGAACCGCCCGGTGCGCGTTTGCGCGTGGGTCTGACGGGACTCACCGTCGCCGAGTACTTCCGCGACATCGAAGGCCAGGACGTGTTGGTGTTCATCGACAATATCTTTCGCTTTACGCAAGCGGGTTCGGAGGTCTCCGCATTGCTCGGCAGAATGCCCTCCGCCGTCGGCTATCAGCCGACGCTCGCCACGGAGATGGGTGAGCTGCAAGAGCGGATCACGTCGACGAAGAAGGGCTCGATCACGTCGGTCCAGGCGATCTACGTGCCGGCCGACGATCTCACCGATCCGGCGCCGGCGACGGCATTCTCGCACCTCGACGCGACCGTCGTGCTCGACCGCGCCATCGTAGAGCTCGGCATTTATCCCGCCGTCAACCCGTTGTCGTCCTCCAGCCGCATTCTCGACGCGCAGTATCTGGGCGACCGGCATTACAAAGTCGCGGTCGAAGTCCAGCGCATTCTGCAGCGCTACAAGGATCTCCAGGACATCATCGCGATCCTGGGCATGGACGAGCTGTCGGAGGAGGACAAGCTCCTGGTCGGGCGCGCGCGGCGGGTGCAGCGGTTCCTGTCGCAGCCGTTCTTCGTGGCCGCGCAGTTCACGGGACTCGAGGGCAAGTACGTGAAGCTCGAGGACACGATCGCGTCGTTCGAGCGGGTCGTCGCGGGGGAGTTCGACCAGCTGCCGGAGCAGGCGTTCTACATGCAGGGCGCCATCGACGACGTGATCGCGCAGGCCAAAAAGATGGCCTCCGCCTGATGCGGGTCTCGGTCATTTCGGCGGAGCGGTCGGTGTTCGACGGGGAGGCGGAATCTGTCGTTGCGCCGGCGTATGACGGGCTTGTAGGGATCCTCCCACGCCATGCCCCATTTATGACCCTCCTGGGGGAGGGAATTGTCAGAATCCGCAAGTCGGGGACCGGAGAGGTGACCACCCGCCTGGAGGTTAAGGGGGGCTTTCTGCAAGTGGCATCGAATGTTGTGCGCATTGTGGCACGGAGCGCCCGCCCAGCCGACGCTTGACTTCTCAAAGCCTTTTTCCAAAAGTGGTGCCGGTTCCGACGTACCAGCAAAACCCCTAAAACCCCCTTTTCCCCCGGAGGGAAGGTTATGAAGCGGTTCGGAATGGTACTGCTTGCGGTGGCACTTAGCGTTGCCGCCGCCCGCCCCGTCATGGCGCAGGGCACCTGGCGCTACGGCTTTTCGGCTGGCGTGTTGATGCCGATGAGCGATTACAACACCCTGGACAAGACGGGCTTCGTCGGCGGCGCTGGCGCGACCTATTGGCTCGCCGGCTCGCCACTCGGTATTCGCGGCGACTTCTCGTATTCGCAGTCGTCACACGATGCCACCTCAGGCTTTGATGGCCACACGAAGATCATGGGCGGCATGGCGTCCCTGGTCTACGCCCTGAATCCCGCCAGCGCCCCCGCGCGCATTCTGCTCAACGGCGGCCTCGGCTATTACAACGTGAAGTTCGATGATGCGACGCTCGGCTCGTCGTCCGAGTCGAAGGTCGGCTTTGGTATCGGCGCAGCGGTCGCCTTCAAGATGGGGACGGGCAGCACGCGCCTCATCGTTGGCACGCGCTACACCAGCGTCAGCACGAGCGGCAGCCCGACGGCGTTCCTGCCGATCACGGTAGGGTTGAGCTTCGGCAAGTAGCGCCCTTACCGTTTCCGTTGTCAAAAGAACGGCCCGTCAGGGTGACTCTGACGGGCCGTTTGCTGTTTTTGGCTCGCGACGTTTCATTGCTTGACAATCCCGGGACCGAGATCAATAGTCATGCTTCCACGCTCCCTCGCCCCTGGAGGCTCGCATGAGACGCATTTATCCACCTTTCTTGGTAATCGCTTTCATCGTTAGTGCTCCACACGCGGCTCGGGCTCAGACTACACTCGGAATCGGCGTGCAGTACCTGGACTTTGGTGGAAGTGACTTCGACGCCACCGACGCGGGCTTTGGCGTAGAGGGACGGGTGATGTTTCCGGCGGGCAAGTCAGCGCTGGTAGGTGGTGGAATCCAATACTCCTCGCACAATGATGCGGATTTTTCAAATAATATTGGCGTGTTGGGGATACTGGGAGAGGGACGATACCAATTCTCCACGAAGACGGGAAAAGTCACGCCGTATGTTGCCGGGCGCCTGGGTTGGGCGAAGGCAAGTGTATCGGAAGATCTCGATGGGGATGGAGTCGATGACCACGTAAAATGGTCCGGAATTACGTTTGGGGCTGGTGGCGGGTTGTTGGTGGCGACAGGTCCGACGAGTTCGTTCGACTTCGGTCTCGTCCTGCACTCCGTTTCGTTTGGTGATGCTGCTGTTAACGGGACTTCGATCTCGGACACGAAACTCAGCGGTACGGCATTTCAGTTCCGCGCGGGCATGTCCTTCAAGGTCGGGGGGAAATAAGTTACCCAGCACCATGTGACCTGCATCACCCGGTCGATTGTAACCGACGGCCCGCCAGCACTTAGCTGACGGGCCGTTCGAGTCTCTCCAGCGCCCGAGTTGACAGAAAATGCTGTCGTTTTTAAAGATGTGACGCTTTCTCACCCCAATTGGAGGTCGTTATGCGGAAGCTCACGAGTGGTCTGGTAGCGGCCGTCGCGCTGCTGGCGCTCCCGCACATGGCGCTTGCACAGCGTGGCCATCAGTCGTCGTCGAGTGGCCCGAAGAACGAAATCGGCGTCGATCTCGGCGCCGCGTATAGCCACGTCGGCAGCGGTTGCACCGCGGACTGCAGCGGCATGGGCATTGGCACGCCGGTCGATGTGCGCTGGGGCTTTATGGCCAAGGGGCCATTGTCGTTCGAGCCCCGGTTCTCGCTGAACTGGCAGTCGGGCTTTGGTGGCCACGACCTGCAGTTCAATCCGGATCTGAACGTGATCTATCGCCTCGGGAAATCCACGGCGCATAAGGGTCTGTACGCGACCGGTGGTCTCGGCATGGCGATCGACAACAGCGGCACCAGCGGCGCGTCCAGCTCCACGGCCACGCAGCTGTCGCTGAACGCGGGCCTCGGCAAGCGGATTCCGGTCGAGTCCAATGCCTGGCGCCTCGAGGGCTTCCTGCGTTACAACTTCGAAAACGCCGGCAAGGGTGTTCCGAGCAGATTTGATATCGGGGCCCGCGTCGGTATGTCGTTCTGGCGTTAACAATCCCGTATCACCGACGGCCCGTCAGCGTGCTCGCTGGCGGGCCGTCGCCTGTTCCGGCGACTCCCAGTTGACAGAAACTCATGTGGTTCTTAACGATGTGGCGGTTTTACCACCCCAAGTGGAGGTCTTGAGTATGCGGAAGCTCTTCAGCGGGATGGTTCTGGCGGCGCTGGCGCTGTCGGCCGCGACCGGTGCGCAGGCACAGCAGCACCACACCGGGGCCTCCATGGCGGGTGCCAAACATGAGCTCGGCGTCGATCTCGGCCTGGCGTACGTCAAGCCGAACAACGTCAGCGGCGGGATTTCGCTTCAGACTCCGGTGGACGTGCGCTTCGGGTTCGTGCCGCGCTCCGGCAAGAAGCTGATGTGGGAGCCGCGGCTCACTCTCAACTTCAACACCGTCGGCGGTAACACGACGTATCTGTTCACCCCGCAGGTGAACGCGCTGTACGCGAACACCCCCGGTATGCATCGCAAGGGCATGTATTTCACTGGCGGTGCCGGTTTGGTGATGGGCGACGGCGGTGCAGGCAGCGGTACTGCCCTCAAGCTCGAAGCGGGCATCGGCTGGCGAAAGCCATATGAGAGCGCCGCCTGGCGGTACGAGGTGGGGGTCCAGTATGTCTCCGCAAGCGACAACCTCGGACTGTTCGCGGATTACATCGCGATCGGCGGCAGGATCGGCATTTCACTCTGGCACTAGTAGTAGGGGCGCAGCAGGCTGCGCCCCTCATCATGAAACGCGGCGTTCCGGCTGCGGGACGCGCGTCCGGAACGCCGTCCTGTTCATCGGGTACCCCGTCGCACCAAAATCTCGAGGAGTACGGCATGAGCTGGACTCGCGGAATGTGTCTGCTGTTCGTCGGTGTTGCGTTCAGCATGGCGGGCGGGACGCGGGCTGCAGCGGCGCAGGCGACCGGGTTGCCCACCTTCAATGCGCCGTATCGCGCGTTTACGCGCTCGGAGCTCGGCGCGGTGCTGACGTTTCCGGATGGCGGCGGCACCGCATTCGAGGGCGCGTATCGCATGTCGAGTGGAAAATTCGATCTCGGCTTTCGCGGCGGCATTTTCACGCCGGGCGGCGGCGGCGACTCGCGGCTGTTGATCGGCGCCGAAGCGCGGCAACGCGTCGTCACACACACCGAGGATTTTCCGCTCGACGGCGCATTGATTCTCGGGATCGGCGGTCAGCTCTCCAGCGGCAGCTCGGCCCTGATCGTGCCGATCGGATTGTCGCTCGGTCGCCGGATCGATCCCAAGGATTCGAAAATCAGCATCGTGCCCTACGTGCAGCCGAGCGGATTCCTGGTGGCGGGAAATAATTCCGATTTCCTGTTCGATCTCGGCCTTGGCGCCGACTTCCGGCTGACGCCGAAGTTCGATGCGCGGATCAGCGCCGGCCTGGGCGATGTCGAGGGCGTATCCATCAGCGCCGTGTGGGTGCATTAGGTTGTTCTTCAGTGGGGAGACAACGCTTACTCAGTGTGGAGGAGATCGATGAAGCGCATGCTCATGGTAATCGCGGCCGTTGCGTTCGCGAATGCGCCGCTCGCGGCGCAGTGGATGGGGATGCCGGCATGGAACAATCCCAAAGGCGGCAGCGGCGTCACGGTCTACGGTGACGTTGGCTTCCCCAACTCCAACCTCGGCGAAGGCACGGCATTCGGCGCGCGCGGCACGTTCGGCATGGCGAATCTCAGCCTCACCGCGGGCATTTCGAGCTGGTCGCCGAAAGACGCGGGCGGGAGTTCGACATCGCTGGGAGGCGTCGCGGATTTCCGGGTCATCGGCGGGAGCCTGATGCCCGTCGCGCTGAATATCCAGCTGGGCGCGAGCACGGCGAGCGCGATCAACACCGCAACGGACAACATCCCGAAAATGACGAACATCATCACCGGCGCGGGCCTCAGTGTGAACGTTCCGACGCCAGGCCTGAGCATCGAGCCCTACGTTTCCATTTCGAACCGTTGGCACGCCCAGTCAGGCGGGTCCACCCTCTCCAATTTCGGTTGGGTGATCGGGGCGAACGTGGGATTTGGGATGCTGGGCCTGCATCTGGCCTATGATTCCGAGAAGCTGGACGACGGCTCCACGGCGAGCGTGGTCGGCGTTGGGGCGCACGTGTCCTTCAAGGCTCCCATGGGGTTGTAAGAGGGTGTAGCTTTGGGGCGCGCCGGCCCGAGTGGGGAGGCGCGCCCCTTTTTCTTCCCAGGAGCTTCGTGACTCGTTCGATCCGACGCGTGGGCGTCTCGCTCGCGACGCTGACTATGCTCACGCTGGCCGGTTGCGCCTTGACCTTTGATGCGACCGAGCTGGGTGTGCCGACCTCCATGGCGGAGGCCGCGCAGGCTCCCCCGCAGGGCACCCCATTCCGGGTCACAAAACATCCGACGTTTCTGCTGTGGGGCTTGGCGGGGGCGTCGCGCCCCAATGTGGAAGATGTGCTCGCCGGTCAACTCGGTAACGGAGGACGGATTGCGAATCTGCGGATCAGGGTGCGCACGCGTTTGGGCGATCTGCTCGTGACGGCCTTGACCCTCGGATTCCTCAGCCCGCGGACCGTAACGTTCGAAGGCATTGTGGTTCCCGGAGGAGGAGGGGGAGGAGGGGGGGCTACGGGGCCGTAATCCGATACGGCTTCGACTTCGTCCAGATCGCAATCACGCCGCAGGCGGCGTTCGACCCGCCGAATTCCGCCGGTACTTCGCCCGGCCCCCGATAGATCTCGATCCCGTAGACATCGCTGATCGGCGTGCTTTCATGGAATGAGTGCACCTCGATGCCATCGACGTACCACGTGGGTTGGCATTGCGGCGTGCGCGCCATGAACGCAAGGCATTCGTACCGGGCCTGATCGCACCGGATGCGCACGCCGCCGACAGTGCGCAGCGCGTCGCCGATTGAACTGTACGCCTGCTCGTGCAACTCATCCCAGCGCAGATAGGTGCCGAGGCGCAGGTGCCGGCGGTGCTCGAACTCACCATAGCGCTGCACCAGAGCCTCGGCCCGTGCCTCGACGACGACGGCCGGCAACTGATATCCGTTGAAGTCGAGCGGGAAGATCCCGTCCACGGTCACGGAGTTGTGAATCGTGACGTCGAACACGCCCGGCTCATAGCCGATCACCTTGATGTTCAGCTCTTGAACGCCGGCCGTCACCTTTTGCGCCAGGAAGACCCCGGCGGAGTCTGTCTTGACGGTGGGGCCATCCTTGCCGACTTGGACGGTAGCACCGGAGATGGGGGTGCCCACCTCACTGTCCACGACCTTGCCGCGGACGGCACCCTGGGCGGTTGCTGGGGCAGGAATAATGAAAGGGAAGAGGGCGGCTACCAGCCCGACCCAGCGGATTCGACCCAGGACCAAGTTCACAAACCCCCCTCTAGCGCAACATTGAATAGAAGGTAGTATGAAGCATTGGCGCTAGCCTGGCCAATGGAAGCACCTCCGATAGTCTGGGCCGTCACGTCCCGTCGACGTGGACCAAACGGGGGAATCCGTAACGTTGCCGCGTCCTGGCTGTACCAGCCGTCCCTTCCGCGTTTCCTCTTCACACGAGAGGCAGCTTATGCGCGTACGCAAGTTTGCTACGCTGCTGGCCACTTTTGTGGCCACGGCACTCGTCACACTCACATTCACGGCGCCGCTGGCCGCGCAGCAAGCGGTCATCAAGGGCAAGGTCACTGCAGAGAGCGGTGAGCCCCTCGGCGGCGCCAACGTCGTGGTGGCGAACACCAATCTTGGCGCCATCACTCAGGCCAACGGGACCTACACGCTGACGATCGGCGCCAACGCCGTCCACGGGCAGCAGGTGATCCTGACCGCTCGCTACATCGGTCACAAGCCGGTGACGAGGACGGTGAGCCTCACGTCCGGCGAGCAGGAGCAAAATTTCCAGCTCGCCCCCGACCCGCTTCGTCTCGAGGAAGTCGTCGTGACGGGCGTGGCCGAGGCGACGGACCGGCGCAAGCTGCCGATGACCGTTGCCACGGTGGACCAGCAGACGCTGCAACAGGTGCCGGGCACCAGCGCCTTGCAAGCGGTCGAAGGCAAGGTCGCCGGCGTTCGGCTGATCCCGAACTCGGCGCAACCGGGTGGTGAGCCGTCGCTGCGCCTGCGCGGCGCCACGAGCATCGGCGGCCGGCAAGATCCGCTGATCATCGTAGACGGCGTAATCACGCGGTTCGGCCTGGCCGACATTGCCGGTGAAGACATGGAGCGCGTCGAGATCGTGAAGGGCGCGGCGGCGTCTGCGCTTTACGGCTCCGACGCGGCGAACGGTGTGGTGCAGGTGTTCACGAAGCGTGGCGCGTCGCTGCCCGAAGGCTCGGTCCGCGTGACCACGCGTATCGAAGGTGGCGCGAACAACATGCCGAGCCGTCTGGAATTTTCGCATCACCACGCATGGTACGTGGAGTCGTCGCCGGGCTTCTGCGTGGCGACCGGTGCCGCGTTGGCGACGCCGGAGGCGTGGACGGTCGACCCGACCGGTAACTACTGCCTCAACCCGAAGGGCACTCGCGTCACCAAGACGGATCAGATCGCCAACAATCCGTTCACGAACTACTACGATCACTGGAATGCGCTCGTCAACACGGGCTCGTTCTGGACGGCGTACGCCTCGGTTGGGCAGCGGCAAGGCAACACCAACTTCAACGCGTCGGTCGAAGAGACCCGGAACCAGGGCGTCATCTTCGGGCTGGGCGGCTACAACCGACAGAACTTCCGGCTCAACGTCGATCAGACGCTCAACCCCAAGCTCGACGCCTCGCTGAGCGCGTTCTACGGCCGCTCGACCAACGGCCGGGCGGCCGAAGGACAGACCGGGCCGTTCTTCGGTCTCATGTTCCTGCAGCCCGACGTGAATATTCAGGCGTGCTGCAATCCCGACGGGTCGCCGTATATCGCGAAAGTCCCGCTTTCCGGCGACGTCGCGAACGACTTCAATCCCCTGTACGAGCTGGCCAACCGCAAGATCCAGCAGGACCGCAACCGCTTCAGCGGATCGGCCAAGATGCGCTGGCGCCTCCAGACGTGGCTGCAGGCGGAAGGCACGTTTGCGTACGACCAGGAAGCGCAGAGTTACGTCGACCTGACGCCCTTCGGTTTCTATAACTCGTCGGGGACGGCGCAGGCCGGGTCGTTGGATTCGCGGAACAACAACGACTACCAGGCCAACGGGGGCGTCACGCTCACGAGCGTGCGCCGTCTGGGTTCGTCGATCACCAACACCACCAAGATCGCGGCGGTGTTTGAAGACCAGAAGGACCACTTCGTCCAGACGGTCGCGGGCGCCTTCCGCGTCAAGGGTACGCCGGAGTTCGGCGCGGGGACGGATCCGACCTCGCTCTCGGCCACCTCGACCGATATCCGCATCAAGAACAACAACTACTATGCGGTCACCACGTTCGACATTCGTGACCGGTACATCCTCGACGGCCTGGTCCGGCGTGACGGATCGTCATTGTTCGGTCCCGAGAATCGCTGGGCGACATACTTCCGCGTTTCGGGCGCGTGGCGTCTCACGCAAGACATGCACCTTCCCGGCATCGAGGAAATGCGCCTGCGCGCCTCCTACGGCACCGCCGGCCTCCGGCCGAGCTTCAACAACCAATATGAAACCTTCGCGCCATCCGGGACCGGGTTTGCGCCTGACGTCCTCGGTAACCCCCTGCTGAAGCCGGCGCACTCGGCCGAAATGGAATTGGGCACGAACATCGACTTCACGGGCGGGCGGTACACGCTCGAATACACCTACGCCGAGAAGACGACCAAGGACCAGATCCTCCTGGTTCCCTTGCTCGCGGTCGCGAACGCTCCGGGCGGGCAGTGGCAGAACAACGGCGCGCTCCGGGCGCGCACGCACGAGGTGACGTTGGCCGCGCGGCTGATCAGCAAGCCGGGCACGCAGCTCCAGTTGAACATCGTGGGCGACCGGACTCGGCAAGTGATCACCCAGTGGAACATCCCCGAGCAGCTGTACAGCTTCCAGCAGATGCCGGCGACGTTCTTCCTCGGCAAAGGCTCAGACCTCGGCGTCATGTACGGCAATCACTGGATCCGGAACGTCGACGAGCTGTACGCCGATCCGGCCAAAGCGGCGCTGTCGGGACCGGGCCAGACCTGGAGCCGCGACTCGGTGATGATAAACGAAGACGGCTACGTCGTGCGCAGGAGCACCTACGGCACGCCGGCCGAGCGCGCGATCAAGTACGTGTACTGCAAGGTCCCCGGCGCTGGCGGCACGTGCGCGGTCTCGTCGAACATCGTGAAAATCGGCAATGCCAATCCGAAGTTCAACATGAGCTTCGGGCTGAACTTCGACTACAAGCACTTCTCGGTGAACGGCTTGCTCGACTGGTCGTACGGCGGCCAGCTTTACAACGGGACGCGGCAATGGGCGTTCCAGGCCACGCGTGACCGCGTGCAGGATCAAGCCAGCAAACCCGCCAACGCTGCCAGCTGCGGCGTGGTCTCCGACCCGATGCCATCGTGCCCGCAGAAGGCGCTCCCGTATTACGGCGTCGGATTCTATAACGGTCTCGATCCGAACGACTTCTTCATCGAAAGTGGCTCGTACGCGAAGCTGAAGGAGTTCGCGATCCACTACACGGTGCCCGGCAGGTCGATCGGCCTGCGGGGCGTTGGCGAAGTGCGGGTCGGGGTGATTGGCCGCAATCTGCTCACTATCACCAAATACTCAGGGCTCGATCCTGAAGTCTCGGGCCTCTTCGGCGATCCGTTCCAGGTGCGCATGGACTGGTTCCAGTATCCCCAGTTCCGTACGTTCTCGGGCGTCGTCGAAAT
>WNEN01000085.1_pt1 | contig 14637 bp, 15 predicted proteins | sample 5399951 | NCBI WGS metagenome assembly WNEN01 (sample SAMN13153327, study PRJNA577476) | soil metagenome | isolation source: 20 cm grassland meadow soil 5 days after 1st rain plot 2 | place: USA:California | collected 2015-09-21
TCGCAGAACTCCCCGTTCAATTCCGCATTCCACATTCCGCATTTCGCATTAGATGTTCATTGATCGGGTCGTAATTCAAGTTGCCGCCGGCACCGGAGGCTCGGGGGCGTCCTCATTCCGAAGGGAGAAATTTGTCCCCAAGGGGGGACCGGATGGTGGCGATGGCGGACGAGGGGGAAGCGTATTCGTACGGGCCGATCCCAACCTCGCCACGCTGCTCGACTACCGCTATCACACGCGCTGGGTCGCCGAGCGCGGGCAGCATGGCAAGGGCAAAAACATGTCGGGGAAGTCCAGTGACGACGTGTACCTGCCAGTCCCCGCGGGCACCGAAGTCCGCGACGCCGAGACGGGCGAAATCCTCGGCGAGCTGGTCACCGCCGGCCAGACGCTGCTCGTCGCCAAGGGCGGCCGCGGCGGGCGCGGCAACCAGCACTTCGCGACGCCGACGCATCAGTCCCCGCGCGAATGGGAGCCCGGCGAGGAAGGCGAGCAGCGCAAGCTCGAGCTCGTCCTCAAGCTCATCGCCGATGTCGGCCTGCTGGGCGAGCCGAACGCCGGCAAGAGCACGCTGCTGTCGGTGATCTCGGCGGCGCGCCCCAAGATCGCCGACTACCCGTTACGACGCTCGAGCCGCACCTGGGCGTGGTGGGATTGTCGGATCATCGCTCGTTCGTCGTCGCGGACATCCCCGGCATCATCGAGGGCGCGCACGAAGGGAAGGGGCTGGGCCTGCGGTTTCTGCAGCACGTCGAGCGCACGCGCATGCTCGCCGTGCTCGTCCCGATCGACAGCCCCGATCCGCAAGCCACATACGATCTATTAAGGAAGGAAGCCGCGGCGTACTCGAAGGAGCTCGCGGCGAAGCCGCACGTGGTGGTGCTCACGAAATCCGACCTACGCACGACGGACGACGCACAACGCACGAGCATCCGCACGGAGGCGGGCGCACCGATGGTCGAGATCTCGGCGGTTGCCAAACAGGGCATACCGGATCTGTTGGAACTCCTATGGAAGATGCTGAAGTCCACGCCACACTAGCGCTCTCGCTCGTCCCGGCGATCGGCTCGCAGCGGCTGCGAACGCTCATCGCGACGTTCGGCAGCGCGCGGGCCGCCCTCGAGGCGCCGCGCTCCAAGCTCGCGAGCGTCGTCGGGATCGGGCCGGCGGCGGCAACCGCGATCACGGAGGCTCGGGGCCACGATGGCGCGCGCGTGCTGGAGCAGCTGGCGGCGCTCGGCGCGCGCGTGCTGCTGGCGGGCCAGCCCGATTTCCCGGCGTCGCTCACCGAGATCCCCGACGCACCGGCGGTGCTGTACGTGTGGGGCGACATGTCGCTCCTGACCAGGCCCGCCGTGGCGATGGTCGGCAGCCGCAACCACACGAGCTACGGCGCCGAGGCAGCGCGCGTGCTCGCCGGCGCGGTCGCGCAGCGCGCCGTGATCGTGAGCGGCATGGCGCGCGGGATCGATGCGATCGTGCACACGGCGGCGCTCGACGCGGGGGGCGGCTCGATCGGCGTGCTCGGCAACGGCTTTGGTGTCGTCTATCCCGCGGTGAACCGCGCGCTGTATGACCGCATGGTCGCGCGCGGGTGCCTCATCACGGAGCATCCGCCGGGGGAGCGGCCGCATGCGGGCTCGTTCCCGCGCCGCAATCGGATCATCGCCGGGCTCTCGCGCGCCGTCGTGGTGATCGAAGCGGACGTGAAGTCGGGTGCGCTCGTCACCACCGACTGCGCACTCGCGCAGGGTCGTGACGTCCTGGCGGTCCCCGGCTCGATCTTGAGTCGCACGTCGACGGGGTGCAACAAGCTGATCCAGCAAGGCGCGACGCTCGTGCTCACCGCCGCCGACATTCTGGAAGCGGTTGGTCTTGCCGCCGGGCTGCGCGAGTTCGGTCTCGCGCTGTCCACGCCGGCGCCGCGCGCGCCGCCGATCGACCTCACGGGGCTCGAGCTCTCGCTGTGGAGTCGCATGACGCTCGAGCCGCAGCATGTGGACGCGCTGGTGTCGTTTGCGCAGACGAAGCCGGCCGACGTGCTGGGCGCGCTGACGGACCTCGAGCTGCGGGGGCTGGTGCGGCAGGGGCCGGGGATGGTGTTTGGGCTGACCTGACGGCAATGCGAAACGCGGAATGCGAAATGCGGAATTTCACTGCAGGCCCTATGCGCTAAATTGCATCCGTGCATCTCTACATCCATGTCCCGTTTTGCCAGCGGCGCTGTTCCTACTGCGACTTCTCGATTGCCGTCCGGAAGCGAATTCCGACAGGCACGTACGTCCAGACAATACTGACCGAAGCTGCTCGGATTCCGGCTTCGTATCTTGAGACGATCTATCTCGGTGGCGGAACGCCGTCGTTACTTCCCCCGGACGCGATCCGCACGTTGCTGCGCGAACTCACCCAGAGATTCCGCATTCCGCATTCCGCATTGCCCATTGAGGTGACCCTCGAGGCCAACCCCGAAGATGTGAGCCTGGAGTCGGCCCGTGCCTGGCGCGCCGCCGGCATCAACCGCGTGAGCCTCGGCGCCCAATCGTTCGACGACGCGGTCCTGCAATGGATGCATCGCTCCCACGACGCCGCGCAGACCAAACGCGCGGTCCAGGCGTTGCGCGACGCCGGCATCGAAAACATTTCGCTGGACTTGATCTTTGGATTGCCTGAGGAGCTCGAGCGGGATTGGGAACGGGACCTCGACATCCTCGTCTCCCTGCTTCCGGCTCACTGCTCCTTGTACGGCCTGACCGTGGAACCGCGGACGCCGCTCGACCGTTGGATTTCGCGCGGCGCGACCCATGCGCCCGAGGACGAGCGGTATGCCGAAGAGTATCTGGCGGCGCACCGCCGGCTGACGGCGGCGGGCTTTGAGTTCTACGAGGTCTCGAACGCCGCCCGCGACGGCTATCGCTCTCGCCACAACTCGGCGTACTGGTCGGGCAAGCCGTATGTGGGGCTCGGCCCCGCGGCGCACTCGTTTGACGGCACGACGCGCCGCTGGAACCTCCGAGCCTGGGAAGCCTATCGGCGTGCCATCGCAGAGGGGCGCTCGGCGGTCGAGTCAGAGGAGACGCTGACGGACGAGCAGCGGGAATTGGAGGCAGTATACCTGGGACTTAGAACAGCGGAGGGTTTTGACTTTGCCGCCCTTCGCCGCCCCTCGCCGCCGCCTCACCTCGCCGCCCAGGGCTGGGTATACGAGAACGAAGGACGGCTCAGATGCACACCAGAGGGCTGGTTACGATTAGATTCGATCGTGAATGAGTATGACAGCGCCACTCACTGAGCGGGAACGGGCCGTCCTCGAGGCGGTGATCGAGACCTACGTGCAAACCGCCGAGCCGGCGGGGAGCCGGACGGTGGCCAAGCGCTACCAGCTTGGACTGTCGCCGGCGACCATCCGGAACACGATGAGCGATCTCGAGGACAAGGGATACCTGTATCATCCCCACACGTCCGCCGGCCGCATCCCCACGGACCTCGCCTATCGCGTGTACGTCGATTACCTGATGAGGCCGCCGGTGGTCGCGGCGGCGCACGCGCAGCAGCTCCGCGGTGAGCTGGAAGGGCAGCGCGCCGCGATCGAGGCGATTCTCTCGCGCGCGGCGCAGGTCCTCGGCGTACTCACGAACGAGCTCGGTGTCGCGATGACGCCCACGATCGACGAAGCCGTGCTCGAGCGGCTCGATCTGCTGCAGGTGTCCACGGAACGGTTGTTGCTCGTCCTCGCACTGCGCAGTGGTGCGGTGCGAACCATCTTCGTGGAAGTGCCGGCGGAGCTCGCGGCCGAAGCGGTCCAGAAGGTGACGGTCGTCCTGAACGAGCGGCTCGCCGGTCTCACGCTGAAAGAGATTCGCGCCACCCTGGCCGATCGTTTGCGCGACGCGAGCCCGGAGCCCGGCTCGACCGAGCTGCTGAACATCTTCGTGCAGGAGGCGGAAGGTCTCTTCGACGTGCCGATGGCCACGGCCGGCCCTGTGCATCTCGGCAGCACGCAGCCGCTCGCGGGCCAGCCCGAGTTTTCGACGCGCGCGCAATTGCAGGGGCTGATCGAGGTGACGGAGCGGCGCGATCTGCTGCGCGATGCGCTCACGGCGCGCGGCGGTGAGGGACTCAGGATCACGATCGGCCAGGAGCATGCCGACGCGCGCCTGTCGCCGTTCACGCTGGTGACGTCGACCTACCGCTGCGGACCGCTCACGGGTGTCATCGGCGTGATGGGGCCGACGCGCATGGCGTACGACAAGATCGCCGCGCTTGTCAACCACACGTCGCGGCTCGTGGGGGAGCTGCTCGAATAAGATGAAGCAGGACTTCTACGACGTGCTCGGCGTGCCGCGCGACTGCAGCGAAGCCGACGTCAAGAAAGCCTACCGCAAGCTGGCGATGGAGTGCCATCCCGACCGCAACAACGGCGACAAGGCGGCCGAAGAGCGGTTCAAGCTCGTGACCGAAGCGTACGAGGTCTTGCGCGATCCCCAAAAACGGGCGGCCTATGACCGGTACGGGCATGAGGCCACTCGCGGCGGGGGCGGAGGAGGCGGCTTCAGCTCGATGCACTTCGATCTCTCCGAAGCGCTCATGGTGTTCATGCGCGATTTCGGAATCGGGGGGGGCGGTGGGGCCTCGGCGTTCGAAAGTCTGTTCGGCGGCGGCGGCCGGCGCGATCGCCGGCGCGGGCACGACATCAAGGTCGGCCTGAAGCTCACGCTCGCCGAAGTGGCGGCCGGCGCGACCAAGACCGTGCGCATCAAGAGTCTCGAGACCTGTCCCGACTGCGCCGGCACCGGGGCGAAGGCCGGTACCCAGCCCGTGCAGTGCGGCACATGCAACGGCAGCGGCGAGGTGCGGCGGCAGGCGCATTCGCTGTTCGGTCAGTTCCTGACCGTGTCGCCGTGTCCCACGTGCGCCGGCGAAGGCACCGTCGTCCAGAGCCCGTGCGAGCGGTGCGGCGGCGACGGGCGCGTGCGCGGCGAGAAGACGATTCAGATCGACGTGCCGGCCGGCGTTGCCGATCATCACTACCTCACCCTGCGGGGGCAGGGAGTGCCCGGCCCGCGCAACGGCCCGCGCGGCGATCTCATCGCGGTGCTCGACATCAAGGAAGATGCGCGCTTCGAGCGCCACGGCGACGATCTGGTCTATGATCTGGCGATCACGATCACGCAGGCAGCGCTCGGCGCCGAGGTCAAAGTCCCGACGCCCTACGGGGAGTCGATGCTGCGGATCGACCCGGGGACGCAGACCGGCATGGCGTACCGGATCCGCAGCAAGGGCCTGCCACGCCTCGGCGAGGGCGGCCACGGCGACATGCACGTGCGCGTGCACGTCTGGACGCCGAACAAGCTGAGCCCGGAGCAGCGCAAGCTGCTCGAGAAGCTGCGCGAGGTCGAGGACGCGCCACCCGAAAAGGAGACCGGCAAGTTCTGGGAGACGCTGCGCCGGGCGCTGGGCCATCGTGAGTAGCTGCATTTTTTGCAAGATTGCGGCGGGCGAAATACCGGCCCAGGTCGTGAAGAAGGGCGACGGGATGGTCGCCTTCAAAGACCTGAATCCGCAGGCGCCAACCCATGTCCTGGTGATTCCCACGACGCACCTCGGCTCGTTGAACGACGCCAAGGACGCCGCCGTGCTGGGCAAGCTGATGGCGTTTGCGCGCGATGTGGCGCTGGAGACCGGTGTGGCCTCAAAAGGCTATCGGGTCGTGGTGAACACCAACCCTGACGGCGGCCAGACCGTCTTTCACCTGCACCTGCACGTCCTGGGCGGCCGCGCGATGAAGTGGCCGCCAGGTTGACCAACCCCCGTAGCGTGGCTAAGTTCGTGTGTCTTTAATCACTTAGAAAAACGGAGCCTTATGCCGGAAGTCATCATTCACGATGACGAAAGCTTTGAGCGCGCGCTCAAGCGGTTCAAGAAGAAATGCGAAAAAGCGGGCATTCTGGCGGATCTGCGCAAGCATCGTCACTACGAAAAGCCGAGTGAGCGCAAGAAACGCAAAATGAATGCGGCGCGGCGCAAGAATCGCAGGCCGCGTTACGCGTAAATGGCGGATCAGAGCTTAGCGGACCGGCTGCGCGCCGGGATGAATGAAGCGAGAAAGCAACGCGATCAGGCGCGCACCCTCCTTCTCTCCACGATCCTCTCAGACGTCAAAAACCGGGAAATCGAGCTGGGCCATACTCCGACCGACGACGAAACGGCGGACGTGTTGCGGCGTGGCATCAAGAAGCGCCGCGAGTCGGTTGAGGTGTACGAAAAGGCGGGCCGCGCCGAGGCGGCCGCCGTCGAAGCCAACGAAATCACGATTCTCGAAGGCTATCTCCCCGCTGCCGTGTCGGCGGAGGAGATTCGCGCGGTCGTCCGTGCGGCGATTGCGGGCGGAGCAGGCGATATGGGCAAAGTGATGGGCGCCGTCATGCCGAAATTCAAAGGCCGCGCCGACGGCAAACTCGTGAATCAGATCGTCCGCGAGGAATTGGCAGCATCGACCAAGTCTTAGCGACACTCGAATTCCCCCAGGCCCTGGCGCGAGTTGCAGCGCACGCCGCCGGGCCCATGGGTGCGGCACGCATCACCGCGCGACTCCCCGACACCGATGCCGCGTCCATCCGCGACGCGCTGGCGCAGGTCGCCGAGCTCGCCGCACTGCTGATCACCGACGAGACCATCCAGGCAGAGCCCGTTCCCGACATCACGAAGACGCTCGAGTTGCTCGATGTGACGGGTAGCGTGCTCGAAGCGTTACAGCTTGCCGAGCTGGCGGTCGCGCTCGCGGCAATGCGCGTCGTCGCGTCCGATCTCAAGCGGCTCGAAACGACGCACGACGCACGACGCACGGCTGCGCTTCGCGTCGATCCCCCACCACGCGACCTGGAAGCCGCGCTCGTTCGTTCGATCTCCCCGGCGGGCGAGGTTCTCGACAGCGCATCGAAGGATCTCGCGCGCGCGCGGGCGCACGTACGCGAGGCGCGCAAGCACGTGATGGACCGGCTCGGCGCCATTCTTGGATCGCTCGATCAGACCGAGCGCGCGCCCGATGCGGCGGTCACGATTCGCGGGGGCCGGTACGTCATTCCGGTTCGCAGCACGGCGCGCTCGCGCGTGGGCGGCATCGTGCACGACGAATCGGCTACGCGCAGCACCGTATTTGTCGAACCGCCCGAGATCATCGAGCTCGGCAACGAGCTGCGTGCGGCCGAGGCCGCCGAAGCGCGTGAAGTGTTACGGGTGCTGCGTGAGCTGACGGATCTGGTGCGACCGCAGGCGGCGACGATCGCGGCCGGCTGGGAGATGTGCATCGCGTTCGATGACCTGTGTGCGCGCGCGCGGTACGCCGTTGAAGTCAATGGATTCGTGCCGGAAATCGGCGGAGTGTTAAAAATACGCGGTGGCCGTCATCCGCTTTTGGTGACCGCCGTGCCGCTGCCGTCACGCGACATATCCACCCACGACATATCCATACGTATGGATATGTCGGCTGCCCGGCCTGTGGTGCCGTTCGACCTCGAGCTGCACGCCGACGAATTCACCGTCCTCATCTCGGGTCCTAACACGGGTGGCAAGACGGTGTTGATCAAAGCCGTCGGTCTGCTGGCTCTTTTAACGCAGAGTGGGATCATTCCGCCGATCGGGCCGCATTCCTCGCTGCCCGTGTTTACCCGCGTGTTTGCCGACATCGGCGACCGCCAATCGATCGCCGCGAGCCTCTCGACCTTCTCGGCGCACGTCGCCGTGTTGCGGGAGATCCTGGACGGCGCCGGCGCGGGCTCGCTCGTGTTGCTCGACGAAATCGGGAGCGGCACCGATCCCGCTGAGGGTGGTGCACTCGCGTCCGCGACGCTCAAGACGCTCACGCGCCGCCGCGTCATCACGATGGCCACGACGCACCTCGGCGCCTTGAAGCAGCTCGCGGCCGAGACGGTGGGCATCGTGAACGCGTCGCTGCAGTTCGACGCCGAGACGCTGACGCCGACCTACCGGCTGCTCAAGGGCGTGCCGGGACGCTCGTATGGTCTTGCGATCGCGCGCCGGCTGGGCATCGCCGGCGACGTGCTCGCCGAAGCCGAGCGCGCCGTCCCCGATGCAGAGCGCACGCTCGACAAGCTGCTCGCCTCGGTCGAAGCGCGCCGCCGCGAGCTGGATGCGCGCGCCGCCGAGCTCGAAACGAGAGCAGCCCAACTCGACCTCGAACGTCAGAACCTGCAGAACCTCGAGAACCTCCAGGACGAGTTGCACGCGAGAGAAAAGTCCCTCGACAAGAACGCCCGCGAGCAGGCCAGGGCATACCTGCTGGAAGCCCGCAAGACGGTCGAAGCGGCATTGGCTCAGGCGCGCGCGGCGGTGACGGAGGCGACGGCGAGAGAAGCGCGGCGGATCGTGGAAGAGGCGATCGAAAAGACAGGAGCCGGGAGCCGGGAGCAGGGAGCCGGGTGGGTGAATCTGGAGGAGCTCAGGCGGCGCAGGAACGTGCCCGCGACGGCCCAGGTAAGCGACGCCCCAACCACCGTTGCGGCCAGTGAGGTTTCGCTCCGCGGCCTGACGATAGAGGAAGCCGAGCCCTTGCTCGCGCGGGCCATCGATGACGCGGTCCTCGCCGATCTGCCCTATCTCCGCATCATTCACGGGAAGGGGACCGGAGTGCTGCGGGATTTTGTGCAAGGCGTCGTGAAGCGCGACAAACGGATCAAGAGCTACGGATTGGCGCCCGCGAATCAAGGCGGCAGCGGCGTGACCGTCGTGGAGTTCAAATGATTCCCGACGACGTCATCGAGCAAGTCCGCGACGCCGCGGACATCGTCGGAATCATCGGCGAGACGGTCGAGCTCAAGCGCACGGGCACGGACTATCGCGGCCGCTGCCCGTTCCACGGGGGCACCCACCGCAACTTCGCCGTCATTCCCAAGAAGGGGATGTTCTACTGCTTCGTCTGCCACGAAGCCGGCGACATCTACACCTTCTTCATGAAGCGCCTCGGCATGGACTATCCGACCGCGGTCCGCGAAGTCGCGCGCCGCGTCGGAATCACGATCCCCGAGCGTACCGGCCCCACCGGTCCCGATCCCCACGAGCCGCTGTTCGCGGCCCTCGCTACCGCCGCCGACTGGTTCGCGCGCCAGCTTCGTGAGAACACCGAGGCCATGAAGTATCTGGAGTCGCGCCACGTAACCATGGAGCAGGCCCAGGTTCAGGGCCTCGGGTTCGCGCCACGCGGCACCGCGTTCCTCGATGCGATGAAAGGATTAGGGCTGGGCGAAGAAGTGTTGCTGGAAGCGGGCCTGATCGTTAAACGGGAGGATGGCTCGAAGATCCCACGGTTCCGGGGACGGCTGCTCTTCCCCATTCACGATTTGAGGTCGCGCATCGTGGCCTTCAGCGGGCGCATCCTCGGGGAGGGCGAGCCGAAGTATCTGAACTCCCCCGAAACGCCGGTTTTTCACAAGGGGCAGCTGCTGTACAACCTGCACGTCGCCAAGCACGGCATGCGCAAAGCCGAGCGCGCGATTCTGGTCGAAGGGCAATTCGACGTTTTGAGACTGACGTTGGCCGGCTTCGAAGAGGTGGTGGCCCCGTTGGGCACTGGTCTGACGGAAGAACAGGCCGCGCTCTTACAGCGCCACACGGCGCATGTGATTCTGTTGTACGATTCCGACGAGCCGGGCCTGCGCGCGACGTTCCGCGCCGGCGACGTGCTGCTGCGCCACAAGCTGCGCGTGAGCGTCGCCTCGCTCCCGGAAGGCGAAGACCCCGATACCCTCGGCCAAAACAAGGGCGCGGCCGCGTTGGAGCAGGCGCTCAAGGACTCGGTTGACGTGCTCGAACGCAAGATCCAGATCCTCGAGCGCAAAGGCTTCTTCGGCAGCTTGCCGGGCAGACGGAGAGCCTTGGATAGGCTGCTGCCGACGATCAGAGCTGCGGCGGATCCCATCACGAGGGATTTGTACATCTCGCGCGTCGCGGAAGTCGCCGGAATACGGAAGGACGTGTTACAGCGAGAAGTGGATCCAAAAGAGCAGACCCTTACCGTCCCTTACCGTCCTTTACCGTCCCTTACCGTCCTGCCCTCCAGCGCCGAGAAGTCTCTCTTGCTGCTCATGCTCGCCGGCGAGCCCTGGCGCGCGCGTGTGGCCGAAGCCGTCGATGCCGAGGAGTTCGAATTCCCGGTCTATCGGGCGGTGTTCGAAGCCCTCGCCGACGATGCGCCGGACCGGCTCGATGAGACCGCGGCGCGCGCGTACGAAGCGCTGCAGGCCGAGGGCCTGGGCAGTGAGCAACCGGATCTGCTGTTCGAGCGCGCGGTGAACCGGCTCGAGGCCAGACGGCTCGATCGCGAAATCGCGCGCAAGCAGGAGGAAATCGATCTCGCGCCGGAAAAGGAAAAGGCGCGGCTGACCGTGGAAAAGCAGGCATTGGCCAACGAGCGCAATGCCAAACGTCCCACCTGGAAAATCATCGAGCATGCAAGGAGGAAGGGTGCACCCGGATCTTGAATCGTTGCTGGCGTTGCAGGACAAGGACGTGGCGCTGGCCAGCTGCGACGTCCGGCTGAAGGCGCTGGAGCCGGAAGCGCGGGCGTTGGACGAGCAGATCGCCGCGGCCGAGCGCGTGGTGGCGCAGGCGCGCGCCGCGATTCAGGCCGCGCTCGACCGGCGCGACGGCCTGGAGGGAAAAATCCAGAGCTATCGCACGATGCAGGAGCAGCGTCGCCAGAAGCTCGAGTGGGTGCGCGGCGCCAAAGAAGCGTCGACGCTGATGGCCGAGCTCGACCTGGCGCGGTCGGTGCTGGCGAAAGAGGAAGCCGAGTTCATGCGCTCGGGTGACGCCGTGGGCGAAGCCGAGCGCCGCACCGCCGAGGCCGAGAACGCGCTCGACAAGGTCCGCGAATCACAGGCGGCGCAGCGCGAAGCACTGGCGGGGCGGCGGCAGGAGATTCTCGCCGAGCGCGAGCTCGCGACGCGCGAGCGCGAAGTGGCCGCCAAGGCTGTGAACCCCACGCTGCTGGTGCGCTACGACCGCATCCGGCGCGGCAAAGCGCCGCTCGCGGTCTATCGGCTCCACGGCAGCTCGTGCGGCAACTGCTTCACGGCAGTCCCGACGCAGCGCAAAGCGCTGATCCAGCGCGGCGCGACGATCGAGGGCTGCGAGGCCTGTGGCGTGTTATTGTACGCCAAGGAATGATTCCGCCCCGCTGGATTGTCACGCCCAACGCCGATCCGGACACGGCCCGTGTCCTGGCGTCCGCGCTCCGGATCCCCGACGCGCTCGCGGCCCTGCTCGTGCAGCGTGGCCTCGGGAGTCCTGATCTGGCCAAGGCGTTCCTGAGACCCGACCTCGAGCGCCTCACCGACCCGCATTGCTGGGCCGACATGGGTGTCGCCGTCGAGCTCGTGGCGCGCGCCATCCGCGAGCAGCGCCCCATCCTGGTCCACGGCGACTACGACGTGGACGGACAGTGCGCCTCCGCCATGCTGACACGGATCCTGCGGAGCGCCGGCGCGACCGTATTCCCGTTCGTGCCGCATCGCATTCGCGACGGCTACGACTTCGGGCCGGCGGGTCTCGCGGAAGCGCAGCGCGTGGGCGCGACGCTGATCATCACGTGCGACTGCGGCATCACCGCCGTGGCGGCCGTGGCGGCGGCGCGCGCCGCCGGGATCGACGTCATCGTCACCGATCACCACTTGCCTGGCGATGAGCTGCCGCCCGCCAATGCGGTGCTCGATCCGCGGCGCGCCGATTGCAAGTCGGAGGACAAGAACCTCTGCGGCACCGGGGTCGCCTTCAAGCTCGCTCAGGCATTGGTCCGGACACTCGGGCTGTCTCCGAACATGCCGCTGCATTTTCTGGATTACGTCGCGCTGGCGACCATCGCCGACGTCGTGCCGCTCGTGGGCGAAAACCGCATTCTGGTGCGCTATGGGCTGAAGAAGATGGCCGACACGCGCTGGGTCGGGTTGCGCGCGCTGATCGACACCGCGGGACTGGGCGGCAAGACGCTGCGCGGCGCGCACATCGGGTTTATTCTCGCGCCGCGGCTCAACGCGGCCGGGCGCATCGGCGACGCCAAGGACGGCCTGCGGCTGCTCCTCACCGAGGATGCGACAGAGGCCGCGGCGCTGGCGCGCGAGCTCGAGACCATCAATGCCCGGCGCCAGGCGATGGATCAGATCATCCTCGACGAAGCGATCGAGCTCGTCGAAAAGACGCTGCAGCCCACCGATGCCGCCATCGTGCTCGGCAACGCGACCTGGCATCCGGGCGTCATCGGCATCGTCGCCTCTCGGCTCGTCGAGCGCTACGGCCGGCCGACGTTCCTGATCGGCTGGGACGAAGCGGGCGAGCTCGGGCGCGGCTCCGGGCGCAGTATTCCAGGCTTCGATCTGCACGGCGCGCTGCACAGGGTCGGCGCGCATCTCGAGAAGTACGGCGGCCACACGATGGCCGCGGGCTTCACGATCCACCGCGACAAGTTCGACGGCTTCCGCGCGGCGTTTCTGGAGGTCTGCGGCGCATTGCTGACGCCGGATGATTTGGCGCCGAGCCAGCGCGTCGATCTCGAGCTGCCGCTTGCATCGGTGAGTCCGGCTCTCGAGCGCCTGATCCGCCACCTCGAGCCGTGCGGGGCGGGGAATCCGGCGCCGGTGTTCGGCGTGCGCAACGCGCGGGCGGTGGGCGCGCGGCGCGTGGGCACGAATCACCTCCGGTTCACGCTCGACGACGGCTCCGGACTCCTGCCGGCGATCGGTTTCCGGTGGGCCGATGCCGTGCCCGAAGACTGGCTCACCAATCCCTTGGATGTCGCGTTTCGGCTCGAGCGGGATGACTGGCAGGGGCGGACCTCGATTCAAGCGCGCGTGGCGAGTCTTGCTCCGCATCATCGCGGGTGAGTTCAAGGGGCGTCGCCTCAAAACGCCGGCGGGGCGGACTGTTCGGCCGACGGGCGACCGGGTGAAGGAAGCCTGGTTCAGCATTCTCCAGCAGTCGATTCCGGATGCGCGTGTGCTGGACCTGTATGCGGGCTCGGGCGCGCTCGGCCTGGAAGCGTTGTCACGCGGCGCGGCGCAGGTCGATTTCGTCGAGAATCACAGGGCATCTCTAGCGGCCATTCGCGACAACGCCGCAACGTTGAAGGTCGAGGCTCGCGTCACCATCCACCGGAGCGATGCCATGCGCTTCGCCGAGCGGTTGCAGCCAGGTGCCTACGACATCGCGTTTGCCGATCCGCCGTATGCGAGCGAGGACGCGGCCCATCTCGCCGCGGTGTTTCGGAGTGCCCCGTTTGCACAGGTGTTCTCGGTCGAGCACTCGGCGGCACGGGACATCGGCGGTGACGACACTCGGCGGTACGGCGACACCGCAGTCACTTTCCTGTACGCACCACAATGACGCGCATCGCCGTGTATCCGGGCTCCTTTGACCCGATCACCAGGGGACATGAAGATCTCATCCGGCGCTCGCTGGAGTTCGTCGACCGGCTGATCGTGGCGGTGGCCGTGAACGTGGCCAAGCAGCCGCTCTTTTCGCTCGACGAACGAGTACAACTCATCGAGGCCACCGTACCGGATAAGCGGGTGGAGGTGCGGTCGTTTGAGGGACTGCTCGCCGAGTTCGCCAAAAAGGTTAATGCGGCGGTGATCGTGCGGGGGTTGCGCGCGGTGTCGGACTTCGAATATGAGTTCCAGATGGCGCTCATGAATCGCAACCTCGCGCCCAAGATCGAGACGGTGTTCCTCGTGCCCGCATTTGATCTCACGTATCTCAGCTCGAGCCTGGTGCGCGAGGTCGCGCGCTTTGGCGGAGACGTGTCTCAGCTCGTCGACCCGGTCGTCCAGCGGGCATTGAAGCGCAAATTTGAGCTTCCTCGATAAGATCTATCAGCGGGCGCGGGAGGCGCGGCAGCGGGTCGTCTTCCCCGAAGGGGACGACCCGCGCGTGCAGGAAGCGGCCAGGCGCATGGAGCGCGAGGGGCTCGCGACCGTCGAAGTGCTGCGCCGCTTTCCCGATTCCCGGACGCCGTTTCTCGCGCGGCACCTGCGCTCGCGCCGGCCCGACCGGTTTCCGACGGACGCGTCGGCGGCGGAGGCGCTCGAGCACCCGCTGACGCGCGGCGCGTGTCTCGTGGGGATTGGCGCGGCCGACGTGATGGTGGGCGGCGCGGTCTATCCCAGCGCGGATACGATTCGCGCGGCGCTCTGGGCGGTTGGGATGGCGCCGAATATCGCGTCGGTGTCGGGCGCGTTCTACATGATCAAAGACGACCGGGTGATCACGTTTGCCGACTGCGCGGTGTGTCCCGAGCCGACGTCCGTCCAGTTGGCCGATATCGCGATCGCGTCGGCGGCGGACCGGCGGCGGATTGTCGGGGACGAGCCGGTTGTGGCCTTTCTATCATACAGCACGCGGGGGAGCGCCGAGGGTCCGCGCGTCGAGCGCGTGCAGGCGGCGATTACGCAGCTGGGCGGTCGCACGCCGGCGCCCGATTTCAAGTTCGACGGTGAGCTGCAGGCCGATGCGGCGATCATCCCCGAGGTGGCGGCGCGCAAAGCGCCGCGCTCCACGCTCGGTGGCCGGGCGAACGTGCTGATTTTCCCCGATCTCGATGCGGGGAACATCGGCTACAAGCTGGTGCAGCGG
>WNEN01000090.1_pt1 | contig 14302 bp, 15 predicted proteins | sample 5399951 | NCBI WGS metagenome assembly WNEN01 (sample SAMN13153327, study PRJNA577476) | soil metagenome | isolation source: 20 cm grassland meadow soil 5 days after 1st rain plot 2 | place: USA:California | collected 2015-09-21
CTTGTGCGTCAGGCGATCCGCGACCCCCTCCTGCACCAACAGTCGCGAGCCGGCGCAGCAGACCTGCCCCTGGTTGAACCAGATCGCGTCCACCACGCCCTCGACGACGCTGTCGAGATCGGCGTCCTCGAACACGATGAAGGGACTCTTGCCGCCCAGCTCGAGCGTCAGCTTCTTGCCGCTGCCCGCCGTCGCCTTGCGAATGATGCGACCCACCTCGGTCGAGCCGGTGAACGCGATCTTGTGCACGTCGGGGTGCTCGACCAGCACTTTGCCGGTCGCGCCGTCGCCGGTCACCACGTTGAACACGCCGGCGGGCAATCCGGCGGCCTGCGCGATCTCCGCAAAGCACAGGGCGGTCAGGGGCGTGAATTCGGCAGGCTTCAGGATCACGGTGTTTCCCGCGGCCAGCGCCGGTGCCACCTTCCAGGCCACCATGAGCAGCGGGAAATTCCAGGGAATGATTTGGCCGATGACGCCGACGGGCACATAGCCGGGGAATTCGCTGTCGCGCAGCTGCGCCCACCCGGCGTGATGATAGAAGTGCCGGGCGACCAGCGGGATATCGAGGTCGCGCGTCTCGCGAATCGGCTTGCCGTTATCGAGGCTCTCGAGCACGGCCAGGAGCCGCGAGTGCCGCTGCACCTCCCGAGCGAGCGCGTACAGGTAGCGCGCGCGCGCATGCGCCGGCAGTCCGGCCCAGCCCGGCGCGGCGGCGCTGGCGGCCGCGACCGCGGCGTCGACATCAGCCTTGCTTCCCTGCGCGACGCGCGCGAGCACGACCTTGGTGGCTGGGTTGATCGTCTCGAAGAACTGCCCTTCACTCGGCTGGGCCCAGCGGCCGTTGCTGAAGTGGCCGAAGCGTCCGTTGTCGTGCTGGCGGATCCACTCCAGCGCCGGTGCCTCGCTCTCTGGCGCCGGTCCATACTCCATCGTTTCGAACAGCTTGGCGACGGTGGCCATCTACACCATGGGGTGACGGTGGGCGGCCGCGTAGCGCCCCGTCACGAAATGCTCGAGCTGGCGCTCGATGTCGGTCAAGAGTGCGCTCGCGCCCAGCCGGAACAGGGCCGGCCTTAGCCAGCGATCCCCCAGCTCTTCCTTCATGAGGATCAGCCAGTCGAGCGACTGCTTGGCGGTGCGAATGCCGCCCGCCGGTTTGAAGCCGACGGCGTGACCGGTGCGCAGCTCGTACTCTCGGATCATGCGCGTCATCACCACGCCGACGGGCAGGACCGCGTTGACCGCCTCTTTGCCGGTGGACGTCTTGATGAAATCCGCCCCCGCCATCATGGCCACCATGCTCGCGCGCGCGACGTTCGTGAGCGTCGCCAGATCGCCCGTGCCGAGGATCGCTTTCATGTGCGCGCGGCCGCACGCGTCGCGGAACGCGCGGACTTCGGCGTAGAGCGCGGGCCAGTCGCCCGTGAGGACGTGCGCGCGCGTGATCACGATGTCGATCTCCTGCGCGCCGGCGGCGACTGAGGCCTGCACCTCCTCGAGGCGTTGCGCGAATGGACTCAGCCCGGCGGGAAAGCCGGTCGAGACCGCGGCGACGGGAATGCCGGATCCCTCGAGTGCCGCGACTGCTGTGGGCACGAGCGCGTGGTACACGCACACCGCGCCGACCTTGATGTCGAGATGGGCGACGCCGAGGGCGTCGATCAGGTCAGGGCGAAGTGGGCGCCGTGCCTTGGCGCACAGCCGCAAGACGTTGCCGGGCGTGTCGTCGCCCTGGAGCGTCGTCAGATCCATGCAGGTGATCGCCCGGAGCAGCCAGGCCGCCTGCCATTCCTTCTTTACTGTGCGGCGCGTGGGGATCGTGGCGGCGCGGCGCTCCACCGCGCTGCGATTCACCCGCAGGCTGCGGATGACGTCGAGATCGAGCGGCAGCCCCGCATTACGATCGTCCTCGATGGCGGGAGGAGGACGCACCGCCGGGGAGCGGAGCCGATCGTGGAGAGCCTTCATGATGGCGGGAGAATGCGAACCGCCGCTGCAAAAGTCAACGCGGGACCGGCACTCCCGCGCCGAGGCGGCAGGAATTTACCGCGGCGAGCTCCTGCGCCTGCAGGCATTGCTGCTCGCGCTCCGGCAGCCCCGCGAGCAGCGTCGCGATTTCCTCGCCGAGGGCCTGATAGCACGTCGGACCGCCCGCCTCGTGCCCGACGATGCGGCAGAACGCGAACGCCGATTCGGTCGTCGCGGTCCAGTCGACGAGCGCCTTCACCGCGCCGAAATAGCAGGAGGAACGGTATGGCTCGGCGGCTTTGTGGCAGAGGTCCGATGTCTTCTGGGGATCGCGCGATGTATACGATGTGATGTCACGCCCCAGGCTCTGAAAGCAGATTGGCCGGACGGTCGCGGGGGCGCGCTCGCACGACTTCGCGGCATCGCCGATGTCGCCGTGATTCAGGTTCAACATCACCGATGTCTGCATTTGATAGCAGGCGTGCAGATACTTGTCGGCCATGATCGAGCACGGGTACAGCGGATCGGCGGGATCGAGCGCCTTGAACGGCGTGCCGCTCATGTGGTGATGACTGTGCATCGCGAGCATGGTTGCCGGATGATGCGGGGCGGTCGCGTTGATGACGCTTTCCATGAAGGCACCGCCGTAACACGATTCGCGGTCCCATCCATCCGACAGCATATCGCAGTCGGTGAGCGCGCGCGGCAGGTCATGCCCATACAGCATGGTCAAGCCGTGGCCCATGCCATGGACGCACTGAAACAGCACCCAGCGACTGGCGCCCGGCATCTTGAATGGCTGGCACAGCGCCTCGACCTCGGGCTGGGTCACCTGGTCGCGCGACTCAAAGTAGGCCTGGATCACCCCATGTCGGCAGCCGGACGAGAAGCCGTCCCCGCATTCGGTGAAGGTGGCCGGTATATCGGATGACAGGGCATACGCCTCGATGCCGATGCCGTGCGCGAACTCATGCGCATGCTCCGCGGCATCGCCGTCGGACGCGGCGAGCGCGTCGAGCGTCTTGACCGCGTCGGCAACCCCGTGCTGCCTGAGACGCTCCGACAGGACCTGCGAGTAGCACGTGCGGCGCTGCTCGCCCGCAAAGCGGCGGCAGGCCTCACCCGGACCACCCTTCCCCGCCGGGGTGAACCGGTTCGCCGCAATCCCGACCAGCGCGACGACGCCCATGGCGAGCAGCAGCTTGTGTGTCTGAGTCATGGCTCAACAGTAATGTGCTTGCGTGCGTGATTCCAGCTTCCTAAGCTTGGGCCGTGCGAGTCATCGTCGTTGCCGATGCGCACCTCGGCCAGGTGCCTGCGGCGGTCGGCCGGGCGTTCCATGCATTTCTGGAAGAGATCCCGCAGCCGGGGGATCACCTGGTGCTCACCGGCGATCTGTTCGACTTCTGGTTCGAGTATCGCAGCGTAATCCCCCGCAAACATTTTGCGACCGTCACCAGGCTGCAGGAGGTTCGCGCGCGCGGCATCCCCATCACCTTCGTCGGGGGAAACCACGACCGCTGGGGCGGCACCTTCTTCACCGAAGATCTCGGCATTCAGTTTTTCGCCGGCGAGGTGGAGCTCGAGCTGGCCGGCCGGACCGTCTTCATCGCGCACGGCGACGGCCTCACCGAGCAGCACTGGAGCGGCGCGCTCATGCACCGCTTTACGCGCAACCGTCTCGCGATCGCCGTATTTCGGACGCTTCATCCGACGATCGGGTTCTGGATCGCCGATCTCTTCTCGCGCCATCTGGCCGACAATACAAAGGATCGCGCGGTGCTCGATCGCGCCGCGGCGGCGCAACGCAAATGGGCGGCCGATTTTCTCGGCGCGCACCCCGCCGTGCAGCTCGTCATCATGGCACACACACACCGGCCGATGCTGGACCGGCGTCCCGACGGTCGGACGTTTCTCAATCCGGGGGCGTTTTTGGACGGCGGGCGGTATGCCGTGATTACGGCTGATGCGGTGGAGCTGAAGCAGTTCACAACGGAGCGACTTCCACCTGCTTGAGCTTCCCGCCCAGGAACAGGGCGCCCACTTTCCGAAAGTGCGGCTCGTCATCGGACACCACGAAGCGATGCTCGTGCGCGCCGCCGTTCGCGAGCAGACCCTGCCGCTCCAGCTCATCCGAGACCACCTTCGCGGTTTCTTCCGCTGAATCGACGAGCTTCACGTCCGGTCCCATCACGCGCGACAGCAGCTTCTTGAGCAGCGGATAGTGCGTGCAACCGAGGACGAGCACGTCCACCTGGGCGCGTTTGAGCGGCTCGAGGTACTCACGCGCGATCAACTCGGCGGCGGGATGGTCGAACCATCCTTCCTCGACGAGTGGCACGAACAGCGGACAGGGCCGGCTGTGGACGCGCACATCGGGACGCAACGCCGTGATCGCGCGCTCGTATGCGCCGCTGGCGATCGTGCCGGCGGTGCCGATCACCCCGATCGTTCCGGTTTTGGTGGCGGCGACCGCGGCGCGCGCGCCCGGTTCGATCACGCCGACGACCGGGACCGGGGATCGCTCTTTCAGATATCCGAGCGCATGGGCGGTGCTCGTGTTGCATGCTATCACGACGGCTTTGACGCCGCGTTTCAGCAGGTAGGCGAGGATCTCCGCGCTGTAGCGACGCACGGTGTCGGGAGACTTTGGGCCATAGGGGACGCGTGCCGTGTCGCCGAAATAGATGATGGACTCATTCGGCAAGCGCTCGAACAACGCGCGCGCGACGGTCAACCCGCCGATCCCCGAATCGAATACGCCGAGCGGCGCCTTATTCATGGATCGGGCTGGGGAGCGTGATGCCGATGCCGCCGGGATACGCCTGCACCTTGAGATCCGGCGGGAAGTCGCGCAAATGCGCGGAGACGTACGCCTCGGCGCCCGAAAAGAAGTGGTTGAAGATCCACAGCACGAGCCAGTCCTGCACTTCCTGCCGCTTCTGCACCTGATTGGGCGAATTGATCGCCTTCATGTAGTTCGCTTCCTGACGCGCCTTCAATGTCATCATCGCGGTCACGCCTTCCCACGCGACGAACACCGAGCCGGTCATCGGCCGCCCCGTCGCCGCCTGCCCCCAACCCGGCAGCACGAGTGAGCGCAGGAACGCGCCCATGGGCTTCACGCCGGGACGCAGCGTATCTGCCGGCAGGGCCAGATGCGTCGTGTCCGGTCGCGTCGTAACCGCTCGCGTCGTGTCCTGACCTGCAAGTCTGCACGTCGGGACGACGGCAAGAGCGAGCGCGAACGCGACTGCGTGCCGGCGTGCCGGCGTGCCGACGTGCATGGTCAGCGAGCTACCAAGACGTTGAGTCGCCCGCGCTCCAGCTCCACCGTGCATTCATTCACTCCTGGTTCTCGCAATTCGCCGTCGACGTGGACGAGCAACGGCTCTTCCGGCGCGCGAATCGTCAGCTTCGCCGTTTTGATCAGCGCCACCTCGCGCATGCGCACGTGGGTGCCGAGCATCACGCGCGGAATCGCGAGCAGGAAGCGCGGCAGCGATACGCGGCGAATCAGACAGACGTCCAGCTTGCCGTCCGCCGGATCGGCGTCGGGCGCGAACCTGTAGTTGCCGCCCGCCGTGGTCCCGTTGCACACCTCGACCATCATCATGTACCCCCGCTCGCGAAACCCGGGAGCCGCGACGTCGAGCACCGGTGGCTGAAACCGGAAGAACGTCTGCACGATCGGCACGAGATAAGATAGAAAGCCGCGCAGGCGATTCGCGTTCCGCGCCTTCACGACGGCCGGCCCGAAGCCGAATCCGACGCTGTTCACGAACCATTCGTCGAACACGCGGCCCGCATCGAAGCGCCGGGAACGTGCCGTGACCAGGCGGGCCACGGCGCTGGCGACGTCGTGACCATGCACGCCGGTGAGCTTGGCAAAATCGTTTCCCGACCCCATCGGAACCACACCGAGCGCGGCGTCACTGTAGGAGCGCAGCAGGCCGTTCGCGACTTCGTGGACCGTGCCGTCGCCGCCGACCGCCACGATATGCTTCGCACCCTGGCGCGCGGCCTGGGCCGCGAGCTCCTGGCCGTGCCCCGGTCCCTCGGTACGCACGATGTCCACTGCCCATCCCTGGGCCCGGAACGCGCGCGCCACGCCGGACTCGGCGCGCCGGGCGGCGCCCCGTCCCGCGGCGGGATTCAGGATTACCTGTGCATGTAGCACGCGGAAAACAAGATACGAAGTAGGGGCGCAGCATGCTGCGCCCCTACAGGATCTTCTCGTAGCACCTGACGTCTTACCGAGCGGGGTTACTTCGCGAGATAGTGCTCGTCCCAGTCGATCGCGAATTCAACCCTGCAGCGCAGGCACGCCATCCGGCTGGGGCGGCCGCGGAAGGCCACGCGATCGCGACACGAGGGACACACCAGGTAGTGCTCACCAACATCGATCGAGTGCGGCACGTTCTGCGGCCGCGGCACGACGGTCCATTTACGCGGTGGTGTCTTCGACACTTGCAGGAAGGCACTGACCACCGCGACGGGCATCCCCTTCACATCCACTACCGCTGCGAGGCCCTGGGCTTTGATCAGCCGGTACCACGCACCCCGCCGCAGATTACAGTTCACATCGGCCTGCAGACGAGCCCACACCATCGGTCACACTCGGGCGTCGAAGGGACGACAACAGTAACAACCACCAACCGCCTCCGAAGTGACCATGGTCACCCGGAAATCTTGATGCCGGCCTCAACCCAATCGATTTCGAACTCGTTCCCGCATTTTTTGCACTGATGCGTGCGTGCCTTCTTGGGCAACGGTGTGCGGGCACGACAGTTGGGGCACACGCCGTAGGTACCTCGAAGTGGCGGAGGCGCTTTCCGGTTGTCCTTCCCCTCCACCACGGCCCAGCGCTGCGGCGGGCGGTCACGGATCTCGAGCCAGGCCCGCAGCACGCCGACTTTGCGACGATTGACTTCGATAACTGCCTGAAGGTCATTGAGTTCGACGACGCGGTACCAGGCGCCCTTGCGGAGCTTGAGGGGAACGTCGTCCTGGATACGAGCGAACAGAATAGGCATCGCCGCTCCTTGCGGAGAGAGGGAAAAAAGGAGGGCGCGGGGCACAATATACGAATTGTGGAACTACGCAACAGTCAGGAGTTGTCCCAGCCGATCTCGAAGTAGCCGTTGCACTTGGGACACCGCATGCTCGTAGCGTGCTCTTCGAGGCGCGCTCGCTCGCGGCAATTGGGACACACGCCGTAGCGCTCGCCCCAGGTCGTGGGCAAGCGCGGCGAGCGCGGGGGCCTCGGCACGACGGCCCACTGCTTCGGACGTTCCGGCAGGATTTCCAGCGACTGGCGGGGGAATGATGTCTGTTTGCCGTGGACGTCGAGCACGACCTCGACCGCCGTCAATTTGACGACGCGATACCACGCGCCGCGCCGCAGGTGGGTCGCTTCTGTGGGCCGGACCCGCGCCCATTGCGTTGCCGTCATCAGTCCGCCGAGCCGTGAGACAGTGCTACGATTGCGCCGAGAACCGGCGAAAGTTAACCGCGATAACGATGGCGGGAGCGTGTAGGAATCGAACCTACCGAGGCCCGTTAGAGCCCCAAACAGTTTTGAAGACTGGTCAGGCCACCAGACCCAATCCGCTCCCCCATGTGCCCGCCCCGCATCACTGGAGGGCGATGACGTCGATCTCCACGCGCGCATTCTTCGGCAACCCGGCCGCCTGCACGGTCGAGCGTGCGGGCTTGTGCGTGCCGAAGTGCCTGGCGTAGACCTCGTTCATCTGCGCGAAGTCGGCCATGTCGGCCAGATACACGGTCGTCTTGACGACATTTTGTAACGACGTCCCGGCGGCGGCGAGCACGGCCTTCAGGTTCGCGAACACCTGCTCGGTTTGCTCGGCCGTGGTGCGACCGACGAGCTCGCCCGATTTGGCATCGAGCGCCACCTGCCCCGCTGTGAAGACCATGTTGCCGGTCGCAATGGCCTGGCTGTACGGCCCAATTGCTTTGGGCGCCGCATCGGTCGCGATGACATGCATTAGAAGAGACCCTCGATCGTTCCATCGGGAAGCAGCCGGATGCGCTCCGCCGCCGGGTTCTTGCCGAGGCCCGGCATGGTCATGATGTCGCCCGAAAGCGCGACCACAAAACCCGCGCCCGCAGACGGCAAGAGATCGCGCACGTGCAACGTGAACCCGCTCGGCGCGCCGATCTGTGTGGCATCGTCGGAGAAGGAGTACTGCGTCTTGGCCATGCAGACGGGCGTCTCGCCGAGGCCGAGCTTGGGCAGCAGCTCGAGGGCGCGCTCGGCCGCGGGCGCGAACGAGACGTTGCCCGCTCCATAGATCTCGCGCGCGATCGTCTCGATCTTCTCGCGAATGGGCCGGCGCTCATCGTACAGCGGTTTGAACGATGACTTGCCGGTCTTGAGCAGACCGAGCAGCGCTTCGGCGACCGCGACGCCACCCTCGCCCCCCTTTTCCCAGACATCGCACCGCAGGACGTCGATTCCTTCGGCCGCACCGACCGCGCGCACCGCGTCGACCTCTTCGTCGGTATCGGTGATGAACCGATTCAGCGCCACGATCGCGGGGACGCCGAACTTCTTCACGTTGCGGATGTGGCGCCGCAGGTTTTCGGCGCCCCGCTGCACCGCCGCGGGGTCAGCCGTGCCAAGCTGCTCCTTCTTTTTGCCGCCGTGCATCTTCAGGGCCCGGACGGTGGCGACGATGATGGCGGCCTCGGGTTTCAGGCCCGCAAACCGGCACTTGATGTCGAAGAACTTCTCAGCGCCCAAATCCGCGCCGAATCCCGCCTCGGTCAGCACGATGTCGCCGAGCGCGAGGCCCAGCTTGGTCGCGACCACGGAATTGCAGCCGTGGGCGATGTTCCCGAAGGGACCGCAGTGGACGAGCGCCGGACCGCCCTCGAGCGTCTGCACCAGATTCGGATTGATGGCGTCCTTCAGCAGCAGCGTCATCGCGCCCTGCGCCTTGAGATCGCCCGCGCGGGCCGGCGTCCTGTCCGGACGGATTCCCACGATGATGCGCGCGATGCGCTCTTCCAGGTCCTCGATGCCGGTCGCGAGCGCCAAGATCGCCATGATCTCCGAGCCCGGGATGATCACGAAGCGCTCTTCACGCATCGGCCCCCCCTGCAGCCCGCCGAGGCCCACGATGATGTTGCGGAGCGCGCGGTCGTTCATGTCGATCGTGCGCGGCCAGGTGACGCGCCGCACGTCGATGCCCAGCGCGTTGCCGTGATGCAGGTGCGCGTCGAGCATCGCGGACAGCAGGTTGTGCGCGCTCGCGATCGCGTGGAAGTCGCCGGTGAAATGGAGGTTGATCTCTTCCATCGGCACGACCTGCGCGTAGCCGCCGCCCGCGGCGCCGCCCTTCACGCCAAAGACGGGTCCGAGCGAGGGCTCGCGCATCGCGAGGATGGCGTTCTGGCCGAGCTTCCGGAGCGCCTGCGTCACACCCACGGTGACGGTCGACTTCCCTTCCCCCGCCGGTGTCGGATTGATGCCGGTCACGAGGACCAACCGCCCCTTGGCGGGACGCTTCTGCAGCGCGCGCAGCGAAATCTTCGCCTTGTATTTCCCATACAGCTCGAGCTCATCGTCTGTCAGGCCCAGCTCGGCCGCGACGTCGCGGATGGGCCGGAGTGTGGCGGCCTGCGCAATCGCGATGTCGGATGGCACCTTCACGGCGGTGGCGGTCACAGGGAGCCGTCGATGCGGGCGCCGAAACACCGGCGCGCATTTACGGTCGTGCGCTGCGCCAGGCTCTCGAGCGTCTCGCCCCGTACTGCAGCGGCACGCTCGGCGACGTCGCGCACGAACGCCGGTTGATTGCGCTGGCCACGATGCGGCACCGGGGCGAGATACGGCGCGTCGGTCTCGACCAACAGCCGGTCCGCCGGGCAGTCGGTCAGTCGGTCGGTCAACTTCCAGTTCTTGAACGTGATCATGCCGCTGAACGAGAAATATGCGCCGATAGCGGTCCCGGCGTCCCATACGGCATCGCCGGAGGAAAAGCTGTGGAGGATCACCACGGGCGGGCGCGAGCCGAGATTGCGCAGCATCGCCGCCATGTCGTCGTCGGCGGCGCGCGCGTGCACGACGACCGGCTTGCCGAGCTCCGCGCCGAGCGCGAGTTGCGCCTCGAAGGCCGCCCGCTGGACCTCGCGCGGCGAGTGCATGTAGTGATAGTCGAGTCCTGTTTCGCCGACGGCGACGACTTCGGGCGCGGCGAGCAGCTCACGCACCTGGTCCCGGGTATCCGGCCAGCCGGACGATTCGTGCGGGTGCACGCCCGCCGTCGCGGACAACCCGCGCGACTCGCGCGCGAGGGACAGCGCGCGCTCGCTTCCTGCCAGCGACTCGCCGATCACCATGACGTGGCTGATGCCCGCCTGCTTCGCGCGGACAAGGACCGCGTCCCGGTCGGCATCGAACGCGGCATCGCCCAGGTGGCAGTGCGTGTCGACTAGCGTGTGGGCTGCGGGGTACGCGGCGACGGCGACGACGTCGGTGTCGCGGGCGCAAATTGCGGCGCCGGTGCCCGCGACCCGAACGTCCGCGCTCCGCGCGCGTCCTCACCGGGCCAGCGCTTCTCGATCCAGAGCAGCACCGGCGCGGCGATATAGATCGACGAGAAGGTGCCGGTAAAAATGCCGAACGACATCACCCACGCGAACGGCCGGATCACTTCGCCGGCGAGCAGGAGCAGCGACAGCGTCGTGGCGATCGTCGTGCCGTGCGTCAGCACCGAGCGCGGCAGCGTCTCGTTGATCGAGAGATTGAGAATCTCGTAGAGATTCTGGCGCCGGTATTTGCGCAGGTTTTCGCGCACGCGGTCGAAGATGATGATGGTGTCGTTCAGCGAGTATCCCACCACCGTCAGCACCGCGCCCACGACCACGAGGCTCACTTCGAGATGCATGACGCTGATGAACGCGATCGTCGCCACGACGTCGTGCGCCGTCGCGATGGTCGCCGCGAGGCCGAAGCGCCACTCGAACCGGAACGCCAGGTAAATCAAGGTCACCACAAAGCTGAACAGGATCGCCATGAGCGCTTTGCCCTGCAGCTCGCGGCCCACTTTCGGTCCTACCGACTGGCGCTGCGCCAGCTTGTACTGTCCCGGGCCCATGCTCCGGTCGAGCGCGCGGGCGACGGAATCGGCGACCGCCTGCGTGCCCGCGTCACCTTCGGACGCCTGCGAGCCAAGCCGGGCGCGCACCATATAGGAGGTGTCGGAGCCGAAGTTGTAGACGTCGGCGCCCTTGAGGCCTACCTGGTCCAGCGCCGCCCGGATTTGCCCGGTCTCCACCTTGTGCGCGGCTTCGAACTGCACCGACGTACCGCCGGTGAATTCGATGCTGTAGTTGATCCCGCGGATCAATAAGAAGACGAGCCCGACGAGCATGATGGCACCCGTCAGCGAGAACGCGAACCGGCGCCACTTGATGAAGTCGTAATTGGCGTTCGAAAAGAGTCGGATCATCAGATGCTCAAGGTGACCATGTCGGGCCGCCGGTGCAACCAGATCAGGAACATCGTTTTCACGACGAAGATCGCGGAGATCATCGAGGCGGCGATACCGATGATCAGGGTGATCGCAAAGCCCTGGACCGGGCCCGTGCCGACCGCGTAGAGAATCAAGGCCGTGAGCACGGTGCTGACGTTGGAGTCGACAATGGCGTTCATGGCGTGCAGGAAGCCGTCGTCCACGGCAATCCGGAGCGACTTGCCGTGCACGAGCTCCTCACGGATCCGCTCGAAAATCAGCACGTTCGCATCCACGGCGATTCCGATGGACAGGACGAATCCAGCCAGACCTGGCAAAGTCAGCGTGAAGCCGAACATCGCGAGCCCCGCGATCGTGAACAGGCAGTAGAGCGTCAGCGCGGCCACCGCGAGCGCGCCCGACATGCGGTAGTATCCGATCATGATCAGGATCACGAGCACGATCCCGACGACCCCCGCCCGTATGCCATCGTGGACTGAATCCGCGCCCAATGTGGCGCTGATCTGGCGCTCGTCCACAATCGTGAGCGGCGCGGGCAACGCACCGGCGCGCAAGACCAGCGCCAGGTCGCTCGCTTCCTGCAGCGGCTTGCTGCCGAGCTCGATCTGACCGTTCGCGCCGATCTGTCCGCGAATGACGGGCGGCTGTCCCTGCACCCGCCCGTCCAGGATGATCGCCATGAAGTCGTTGATGTGCCGGGCGGTTTCGTCCGAGAACTTCCGGGCGCCGCGGTGGCTCAGCTGGAACGCCACGATCGACTGGTTCGTCACCTGATCGCGCCGCGCGACGGCCTTCACCAGCTCCTCGCCCGTGATGATCGGCCGAGACTCGACTGCGTAAAGCGCGCGATAGGGCTGGGCGCTGCGGGACTCCGACTGCGCGCCCCAGCGCAGCTCGATCCCGCGCGGAATCGCCGCGGTGACCTCGGGCCGAGTGATCAAGCTATCGACCAGCGGCCACTGCTCTTCGTGCACCAGGTACTCACCCGGCAGCTGGCCCTGAAACAGCAGCGCCGACAGCACGCCAGGCGCGTTGGCCTCGGCCGCCGAATCGCGCGCCGCCTTCGTCGTATCGCCGCCGAAGAGCTGGGACACCGCCGACGGCGCGGCATTGCTGCGCGACTTCACGCCGGCCTTGCGGAGCGCCGCATCGATGCCGGGCAGCGCATCCTTGAACGCGCCCTTCATGTCGGTAATGCGGAACTCGAGAAAGGCCGTCCGCTGAATGACACCCCGGGCGCGCGCGGGATCCTTCTCGCCCGCGAGCTCGACGATCAGCCGGCACCGGCCCTGGATCTGGACCACGGGCTCCGTCGTGCCGAACTCGTCCACCCGGGTCCGCACGATCCGCTCGGCGCGCTGAATCGCGTCGGCGCAGTCGGGCACGGGGCCTTTCGATTGATCGACCTCGAGCGCCAGGTGGATGCCGCCTTGCAGGTCGAGGCCGAGGTTGATCGGCACGACCCGGACCGTCGTGTCGCGCATGCGACCGGTGGGGCGATCCTCGACGCGCCGGGTCACATTCCGGGGCACGAGCGCAATGATGCTCCCGACGATCAGAACACCGATGAAAATCAATCGCTGGCGAATCTTACCCATCGTTCTCTCTACCGGTTGAGGCTCGCCCGCGCCGCCTGGCGGTCGCGCTCGAGCTGCGCCACCAGCGCCTCGCGGGACGCGAACGCCTGCACGTCGCGCAGGCGCCGGACCCATTCCACGTTTACCGTTTCACCGTACAGCTCGCCGTCGAAATCGAACAGATGAATCTCCAGCGTGCGGGCGTGCTCCCCAAACGTCGGGCGCGGGCCCTGGTTCATCATCCCGCCCAGGATCTGGGAGTCAGAAATCGGGATCCGGGATTCCGACTTCAAGATCCTGACTTCAACAGCATACACACCATCCGGAGGCAACAACTTCCGCGGATCCGGCGATTCCAAATTGATCGTCGGAATCCCGATCGTCCGCCCCCGCCCCGCCCCCCGCACGACCCGGCCGCGAATGCCGTAGCGCCGGCCGAGCCACCGCGCCGCCGAGTCCAGATCGCCGTGGGCGAGCGCGGTGCGAATCATGGTCGACGAGATCGGCTGCCCGTCTTCCCGCACCGGATCCACCACCGCGACGCCGAAATTCCGGTTGCGCGCGAGACGCTGCACCAGCTCGACGTCGCCGCCCCGCCCCCGGCCGAAGCCGTGATCGAATCCCATCACGAGCTCGCGCAGCGCGTATTGCTCGCACAACCGCTGCACGAACGCCTCGGCGTCGAGCTGCGCGACCGCGGGCGTGAACGGCATTACGACGAACTCCGCAATACCGGCCGCTCGCACGAGGTCTTCCTTCTCGTCCGGCAGCGTCAGCAACTTCGGCGCCCCAGCCGGATTCACGACCGCCAGCGGATGCGGGTCGAACGTCACCACCACGCTCTCGAGCTGCCCGGCCCGCGCGCGACGCGTCACCTCGGCCAGCACCGCCTGATGCCCGCGGTGCACGCCATCGAAGGTACCCAGAGTGACGACCGCGCCGCTCATGAGTCCCCGGCCACCACCACGCGCGGCTTCAGAAGCTCACCCGACTGCTCAGCGATCGCCAGCAATTCGTCGCCGGCAAAGAGAGCGACACGCTCCCCGCTCCCGGCTCCCGGCTGCTCGGCAGAAATCGGTCGGCCGTGCAGCACGGCCTCCCGTTCCTTCTCATCTATCTGGCGGCGCGGCAGATGGGCGACCAGTACCGCCGCATTCTGCAACGTCGCTTGCGTTACGGCTTCGGGTGCGACGGCGTCCTCGAGACGGAGCGGCCCCACGGCCGTGCGCCGCAGCGCCGTCACATGCG
>WNEN01000091.1_pt1 | contig 14300 bp, 11 predicted proteins | sample 5399951 | NCBI WGS metagenome assembly WNEN01 (sample SAMN13153327, study PRJNA577476) | soil metagenome | isolation source: 20 cm grassland meadow soil 5 days after 1st rain plot 2 | place: USA:California | collected 2015-09-21
ACGGCGCATGGATTCGAGCTGCTGGAGCTCGACGTCGCGCTCCGAGGTGTGAAGCGCAACGCCGTGGAGAGGAGGATCGGGTGGAAAGCGTACGCGTCGTCCAGGCGATCGCGCGCCTGAACATCGGCGGCGCGGCGTCGCACGTCGTGCTGCTCAGCGCGGGCATGCGCGCGCGCTACCCTTGCGTCCTCGCGACGGGAAAGAAGAGCCCGCACGAGGGCGACATGACCCCGTTCGCGCACGAGCACGGCGTGACGCTGACGCGTGTGCCCGGGCTGACCCGGACCATTGGTCTGATCGGCGACCTCCGCGCGTTCTGGTTTCTGTGGCGGTTGTGCCGGCGGCTCAAACCCGACGTCGTGCACACGCACACCGCCAAGGCCGGCACCCTCGGCCGTCTCGCGGCCTGGCTCGCCGGCGTGCCCGTGCGTGTACACACGTTTCACGGCCACGTCTTTCGCAAGAATTTCCCGGGCTGGCGGACCGCGATCTACATCGCGATCGAACGCTTGCTGGCCCGCATCACATCACGAATCATTGCGATCAGTCCTCGGCAGTCTGAGGATTTGCGCCGCATTCTCCGGGTCCCCGACGAGCGTCTCGCGACGATTCCGCTCGGGTACGATCTGCGCGCGTTCAGCGCGACCGGCCGTGAGGAGCAAGCCACTGCGGGACGGCAACGGTTCCGTGCCGCCGTCGAAGCCGCAGAGCAGGACACCGTCATCACAATGGTGGGCCGGCTGACGGCGATCAAAAACCAGGCGCTCGCCCTGCGCGCGTTCGCCACACTCGCGCGCGACGGACTCCACAGTCCGTTGCTCGTCCTCGTCGGCGGCGGCGAAGACGAGTCGTCGCTGCGCGCGCTGGCGCGGGCGCTGGGCATTGCCGACCGCGTGCGGTTCGCCGGATGGTGGACCGGCGACAACCTGCCGGCGGTCTACCATGGCTCGGAAATCATCGCGCTGAGTTCGCGCAACGAGGGTACGCCGGTCTGCCTTCTCGAGGCGGTCGCGTGCGGGCGCGCGGTTGTCGCGACCGACGTGGGCGGCGTGGCCGATGTGCTCGAGGACGGACGGTTGGGCGTGATGGTGCCGCCGGAAAGCGTGGCTCACTTCGCGGCTGCATTGCGTCGCGTACTGAACCCGCTGGAGCGTGAGCGCTTCGAACGCGCGGATCGCAGCAGCCTGATCGCGCGCTACGGACTCGAGAGGATGGTCGCGGATGTCTCGGCGTTGTATGACGCGCTCATTTCCCAGAACAGCGCCGACGGCACGACGAACATGATCCATTCGGTCCATTCGGTGCTGAGCGGATGGAACAGTCCCGACAATGCGAACGCCCCGAGCAGGAAGATGGCGTTGTAGTACGGGGCTCGGGATTCGGGGTTCGGGAGTCGGGAAATCGAGCGCCAGGCGCGCGGCAGGAACGGAAGCCAGCCCAGGACGAGCCAGAGGTACGCAAACAATCCGAGCAGTCCCAGGTCGCCGATGATTTGCAGATACGTCATGTGCACGACCATGAGGCCGATATCCGTGTCGGCCTGCGTCGTTCCGACGCCGGTTCCGATGAATGGAGCGCGCCGGAACGCGTCCATGCCGATCTCGAGCATGCGCGCGCGCCGTTCATCGGCGATCGCGAGACCGGCGGCGCCATAGACACGCACGTTCACGGCGAGCTGCCCGATCCGCGCGATCGCGCCGCTCCCGGAAGGCACTTCGGTCTGCCGCTGCACCCAGCGCCAGCCGGCGATCACTACGAGTACGGCGCCGAGCGAGACGCCGACGGCGGCGAGGCGACCCAGCCGCGAAGGACGACCGCGACGCTCCGTGAAGCGAATGAACAGCACGAACGGGACGAGGACGGCAAGCAGGAGCCACGCGGTCCGGGAGCCGTCGTAATAAATGAGCGCGGCGCACGCCCCGAGCAGCGCGAGATGCCGCAGCGGCTGCTTCCAGGCAAGCACCATATACGCGGCGTAGCACAGCGCGAGGAATCCCAGTCGCGCGAGCGAGCCGGGGAAGTTGAGCAGCGTGCCGAAGCGGCGCGGGCCCATTTCGCTGGCGGTCGCCGCCAGCCCCGAGAGGCCCAGGAAGAGGAACAGCACGTTGACGGCGATCGCCCCGATGAAGCCGCGCATGGCGGCGTGCGCGAGCGCAGGCTCCGCGATGAACAGCGCGCGCGCCGCGATCAGGATCATCGCCAGTTTGCCGGCCTCGGCGATCGCGTAGAGCGGAGCGTCGCTACCGAGGCCGGCGAGCAGCACGGCAAGCACGAGCAGGCAGGCGGGCGTGAGGCCGGGCAGGACCCGACGCCAGTGCACACGCAGTCTCAGCAGGTACGGCAGCGCGCACGTCACCGCGGCCCCGGTGACCAGCCAGTGAATGACCGGATGCACCGTGATTTTCAGATCGGCGGCCAGGATGAGAAATGCCCAGGCCGAAATCACGGCACGCACCCAGACCGGCGGGGGTAGTCTACTCTCCATGCGCGTGTTCCTGAAAAACGTCTCGGCCGTGTGGGCGGTGAACTTCGTGAACGGCGCGCTCGGAATCGCGTTCGTGCCGATCGCCGTGCATCGGCTCGGCGCCGCGGGCTACGGACTCCTCTCCATTTACACCGTTGTGGCCGGGTATGTGGCACTGACGGACCTGGGCATCGGGCCGAATCTGCAACGGCTGCTGGCTGGACGGCCGGACGGCCCGACCCCCGGACGGCCGGAGAGTGTGTTCGGGGATTCCGAAGCCTGGCGGCGGCAGCAGATACAGACCGCGTGGGGTTTGTACTTGCTGCTATCGGTCGGGCTGCTCGTCGTCCTGCTTGTTCTCATACACATCGTGCCCATGTATCTGTTTCCCGTTGGAGCCGGCAGCCGGCGGGCCGTTCAGTGGCTCACCCTGTTCGCCGTGATCGACTTCGTGCTCGGCGTGCCGGTGCTGCTGATGCAGAACACCTGCGCCGCCGCCGAGCGTTTCGGCCGCTACTCGCGATTCACCCTCGCGTCGGGCCTCATCCGCTATTCGCTGATGTTTGCGGGCGTGCTCCTGACGACCCGTCCGGAGCTTGTGGCCGCCGCGATCACCGCGCGCCGCCTCGTGGATATCCCGCTCGCGCTCCGCGTCACGGGAGGCCTGCCCGCCGGCGCCTGGCGGCCCCGGTTCGCGCGCGAACCCTTCCTGCGCTTCCTCGCTGGATCGTCGGCGATGTCGGCCGCGCAGCTGGTCCAGGTCTCGATCATCGCCGTGCCGGCGGTGCTGGTGAACGCGTACTTCGGCATCCGATCACTCGGCGTCTATCGCGCCACCTTCGATCTCGTGAATCGGATCTGGTTCTTCTCCAATACGATCGGCCTCGTGCTGTTCCCCAAGTTCGTGCGCATGCTCGCGGGTACGCGCGAGCGTCTCGCGCTCCAGGGATTGCTGCCGCGTCTGCTGGCGCTCAGCTGGATCGCGTACGGCGTGCTCGCGATCGCGGGCGCGCTGCTTGGACCGACGGTGCTGGGCGCGATCGGCCTCGGCGCCGCCGAGTACACGACGTTGTTCGTGATTCTGATCGGCGCGCTGAGCTTCAACGCCCACGGCACCACCGCCTACGCGTTTCAACTGGCGGCCGGCCGTCCTTTGCGCGCGGCGACGCTCGGGCTGGTGTCATTGACGCTGCTGTTTGTCACGTTCTTCGTCGCGCGCGCCGCCGGCGCCGGTCTGCTCGCGATCGCCTGGGCCTGGGTGGTGAGCCAGCTCGTCTATGCGTTCGCGATCGACCTGACCGCGCTGCGCCAGCTCGAGGTGCCGGTGCGGCCGCTGCGTGACACCGGGTTGCGGGTGGCCGTTGTCCTCGCGGTGGCCCTTGTCGTGCTCGCTCGTGCCTGACCGCGAGCTGCGGCTCCTCCAGTTCCTCGGTCACCGACTGCCGCGGATGCCGCATGCCTCCGGGATCGCGAACCGCATTCTGAAGCCGTGGTATCTGCGCAAGCGCCGCGCGCGCGTTGTGTGCGACGTGCTGGGGCTGCGCATGGAGCTCGATCCGCGCGAGTCGGTCGACGGCAATCTGATCTTCTGCCCCCAGCTCTACGACCGCATCGAGATCGCCTACCTGCTGGACCATCTGGGGCCGGACGACACCTTCGTGGACATCGGCGCGCACGTGGGGTTCTACGCGCTGAGGGCGACCACGCGCATTCGTACGGGGCGAGTGCTGGCGATCGAAGCGGCGCCCGAGACTTACGCCACGCTGCAACGCAACATCCGCATGAACGACGCCAACGTGACGGCGGTGCACTGCGGCGTGAGTGATCGCGTCGAGACCCTCAAGCTCCACTTGCAGGAAACGGGCAACCGGGGCGGCAACTCATTCCTGCTGCGGCAGGGCCTGGGCGAGTATGGGGTCGAGGTGCCGTGCTATCCGCTCGTCGAGATTCTCCGGCGGAACGAGGTGGAGCGGGTGACCGGGATGAAGATCGACGTGGAAGGGTTCGAGCATAAGATCCTCAAGGCCTTCTTCGATCAGGCGCCGGCGCCGCTGCGGCCGCGATTCGTGATCACTGAATTTCATCCGTGGCTGCTGGGCGGCGCCGAGACGACGGGGGATCAGATCGCGCTGCTCGAGTCGCTCGGCTATCGCGAGGTGCGGCGCGCCGCGTACAACCGGATCTTTTCGGTGGACGGCAGCTCCGCCACGTAGTCCGCGACAAACACCCAGATCAAGGCAATCACGCCGCCCAGCACGAAGCCGAGGACCGCGAGCTGGAGCGGCCTGGGCTTGGAGCGCTCGCGCGGCACCACTGGCGGATCGATCACGGTGATCACCGGCGTGTCGTTGACCTCTTCGATTTTCGCGGTCTCGAACTCGCGGCTCAGCGTCATGTAGACTTCCTGCCGAATATCGACCTGGCGGCGCAGCTGGCCTTCCTGCGAGGTGAGCAACGGCGACTCCTGCCACGAGCGGTTGCGCTCCCGGAACGCGCGGAGCTGCGTTTCGGCGGCGCGCAGGTCGTCCCCGGCCTCGGTGATGCGCCGCTCCACGAATTGCCGCTGCGCGCGGCCCTGCGATTGGCGCGTCTGCGAATTGAAGGCGTCGAGGTCGGCCAGCATGCGATTGGCCACGGCCGCGGCGAGGGTCGGGTAGCGCAGCTCGATGCTGAGCGTGACCATGCTGGTCTGCGTATTCACCTGCGTCCCGATCCGGCTCGCGAGCCGTTTCACGGCTCGCGCCAGGCGCGTGTCCTGGTCGCTGCCGCGCACGCCCAGAATGTCGAGCAGCGAGGCAGAGTCGGCCTGCGCCTTGCGCGGGTCGGGGTAGCGCGCCAGCAGGGTGTGCTCGAGGAGCGCGCGGCTCTTCAGGACGTCGGCGTAGAAGCGCGGCGAGCGCGCAGCGTCCAGGTCGATCGGCAAGCCGAGCTGGCCGACGAGTCCCGCCAGGCCGGCCGGCATGCGCGAGTGGTTCGGGGATTCGGGGACAAAAACCGCGGTCGCCGTGAACACCGGCGGCAGGACGAGCGCGAGCGCGAGCGCCAGCGCCGCGGTGATCAGCGGCAGCGCGATGACGAGGCGGCGGCGCCGCATGACCACGGCCGCCATTCCCACGAGTGTAAGGTCGTGACGCGGACTCGGGTTGGCGTTCATGTGACCGCTCCTCGGTAGGTCCGGAAAGCCGCTACGAGCACCGGACGCGGCAGGCAGCACGCGACGCCGAGTGCCAGGCCGCCCACGCCACCCCGGCGCGCCAGCGCGAACGCGCGGGCGAACGCCGCGCGCCGGTCTCCGGACAACAGGTGATACACCCCGGCTGCCAGCAGGCGCGTTCTGATCAAGCGCCGGTTCTGACGCGTCCGGCCGCGAGTGCTCAGGAATGTCACGTAGCGATCCTGGACCAATGCGTGCTCAGCCGCGTTGCGGAGCTGCGCGCCGACTCCCGTGAGCCGATCGCCGGCGTCGTGGTGGACGATCCCTACCGAGTCGCCAAACGCCGGGACGCCATAGCGGTCTCCGATCTCGAGCCACATCAGTCCTTCAGCGCCGATCCGCACGCTCGGGTACCGGCACGCGGCCGCGCGCGCGACGTCCCGATTCCACACCGTCAGGAAATCCCCGGCAACGGCGCCGTTGCAAAAGTGGGTGGCATCGAAGCGCTCAAACGACCGCGCCGCGGCGCCGTTGGCGTACCGGAACAGGAACGCGGGAAACTGATCGCGCTCCGCAAAGGCCGAGAGACGGCGGCTGATCGTCGCCAGTGCATCGGGACGGAGCTCATCGTCATCATCGAGAATGACCGCCCAGCGCCCGCGCGCCTGCTCGAGGCCAAAATTGCGCGCCGGCCCAGGGCCTCCCTGCGCAACGCGATGCAGCAGGACCATCGGAAACGTCGTTCGCACATGCTCTCCGGTCCCGTCGGTGGATCCATCGTCCACCACGATGATCTCGGGACAAGGCTCCTGCCGCAGCGCGGAGCGAATCGCGCGTCCCAAAACCTCGCGGCGATTATGGGTGGCGATGATTACGCTGAATTGCATGATAGAGAGCCTCAAAGCGCGACACCATGTTCGCGGCGGAGAAATCGGTCAGGATGCGCTGCCGAGCTCGGTTCCCTCGATCCTGACGGCGCGCCGGAGTCTCACTGAGGATCGACCTCCAGGCGCCCGCCAGAGCGTCTGGATCTGCGCCCTTCACGACGCTGCCCGTGCCCGCGAGGATCTCCGGGAGCGGCGGCACGTCGCTGACGACGCAAGGCACGCCGCACGACATCGCCTCCGCCAGCGAGTTCGAGAAGCTTTCGCCAAACGAACAGACGGTGGCGACATCGAGCGCCGCAGTCACCGCCGCGATGTCGGTCCGGACGCCGAGCCGGTGCAGGCGCGTCGTTGGCGCATGACGACGCACGAGGTCGTCCATGAGTCGATCGTCCGTGAACAGACCGGCCAGCACGAACTGAACGGCGGGCATCTGTTGCGTGAGGCGTTCGGCGGCGCGCAAGAATGTGACGTGGTCCTTCTGTGGATCGCGTCTGGCGATGAACCCGATGAGCGGCACGTCGTTCGGCACGCCGAGCGCCGCTCGCGTCTGCGCGCGGCGCGCGGGATCGGGACGGAATTCCTCGGCATCGATCCCGTTCGCAATCAGCGCCCACTGTTTCGGCTTGTAGCCGAGCTCGCTGTGATAGTCGCGGGTCTCGCTCGAGTTCACGACGATGGTGTCGGGCATGCGCGACAGCATGCGACAGGCGGTGGTCACGACGAGGCTGGTCGTGATGGGATGCAGCGCGAGATCCATGTTGGCGGAATGCAGTCCCCACAGGAGTCTCGAACCGCGCGGACGGGCGAGCGCGGCGGCGAAGCACGCGTGATACATCCACGCGTGCACGACATCAGGCCGCGCCGCGCCGACCGCCCGGCGCAGCGCCAGCAGCGCGCGCAGCGAGGGCCGGCCGTGGCGCATGCCGAGGTCGGTAACAGGAATGCCGGCGCGCTCGAGGCGCGGCCGGACGTCGCCACCGGGCAGCAGCGATATGACGCGGTGCCTGAACGTGCCATTCGAGCGGGTCACGAGATCGGCCAGCAGCACCTCCGCCCCGCCGACGTCGAGGGAGGTGATGACGTGGACGATGTCGGTCATGGTGTGAACCGCAGCGCGAGGGTCGTGGTGCCGATCGTGGACTCCTCGTAGAACAAGTTCAGGCGACGGCCGGCCGTCAGCGTCGCCTCGATCAGTCCCAGGGGTGATTGTGTCGCTGCGCGCGCGCCGCCGAATACCGACACATCGTGCAGCAATCGCTTCTCATCGGCTGCGCCGGGAGTCAAGAACAGCGCGTCATCGTCCCAGCGAATGCGACCGACGAACAGCCCGGCCCGCCAGCGTGGCGCCACGTAGTCCCAAGCCAGCCACTGAGTCGAGGCGGCAGGACCGATGGCCGCGCCGATAACCTGACCGCGCTGCGTATACCCCTGTGGTGCCGCATCGCCCGTGTACCAGGTCTCTTCGGGCAGGTTGCGGTACGCCGGCGACTTCTCGAGATCGGTGACTTCAGCCTGCATCCGGAAAGCCGCTCCGGCGGCGCCGAGCGGGCGCGCCCATTCGAGTCCCATCGTATAGCCGAGCGTGTGATTGGGGCTGATCAGCAGCTCGCGCACCGAGCGCGGCAACTGACTGCGTGCCCATTCCGCGTGCACTGCGAAGCCGTCGGCCGGGAATACCCAGCGGCCGAATAACGAGAAAATCTGATTGCGCTGGCGCGCGCCGTTGCCGCGGGCAACGTCGAAGGCGTGCTTGCCGATATCGGACCAGGCGCTTAACGGCGCATAAACCGCGCGGGCTGCGCCGAGCGTGAGATTCGGCGCGAAACGCGGTGCCCACGTGATGGCGAGGGCGCTCATGGCTCGGGCGTCATCGGTGGACGTCGAGTCGAAGTACGGCGACTCGAACAGACCACCCAGGAACCAGCGCGCGGAAACTCTTTTGCCCGTGACGTTCACAAAGGCCCGCCAGATGCCGGGGGCGTTGTTGCTGAGCACGATCGCGTTTCGGATTCCCGGACCCCACCACGCATTTGCGCTCGAGACGCCCATCGTCACGGGACCGAGATCCGCGGCGAGCGTCGATTGGCCCGCATCGAGGCCCGTGAAGCCGCGTGTGCCGAAGCGCAGCGGCAGATCGATGGAGTATGCGCCGACGTGCCATGGCGTGGAGTAGCTGCTGCGTCCCGGAGGTCGCGGGAGCTGCACGCTGTCGGCCGGCAACGGATAGGCGAGGTTCTCGGCGCTCACCAGCGCGGGCGCGAGCACCAGCGTGACGTGCCGCCACCGCAGGCCCACGCCCAAACGCAGCATCTGATTCCAGCCTCGGCCCGCCCACATGGCACCATCATTGAGTGAGAAGGGGAGCGTGGTGTTGTAGACCGTGCTGAGTTCGACAGGAAGAAGGCGCACAGTCGGACGGTCGCCCGGTCGCATGGAAACCACGTCTGATCGCAACAGAAACGCTTCACTGCTGCTCGTGCCAAGCAGCTGCGCGAGGCGCAGCCGATCTTCGGCATCGCTGCCCACCGTCTGAACCTGGATCAGTACGGCACAAATTCGCACGACGGGGTAGACACCCCAACTCATGAGGACTCGCTGCGCTCGCTGCGCTCTGGTATTGCTGGCGTGCACGGTCGCGACCGCCCACAGCCAGACGTTTGCAGGCGGTGAGCGCGAGAACTACCTGCGGTACCTGCAGACTGTGCGGCTCGTTCCACTGTACCCCTGGGGGGCGCGGGCGTTCTCGGGCCGGGAAACGGATAGTCTCGAGGCGGGACTGGCGGCCAAGGGGGGCGAAGGGCGGCGCAGGGGCGACGCACACCTGGAATGGCTTCCGATTGGGCTTTCTGCCCGCTACAACAGCACGTTCCCCTATGGATTCAACGATGGACCCATCTGGGCCGGCAAAGGCTTCACGATGGCCATGGAGGGCGGGCTTACTTGGCGGCGGGGCGTGCTATCGCTTACGCTCTACCCACTTGCCTTCGTGGCGCAGAACGCGCCGTTCCCCCCGAGTCCCGACAGGAGGCTGCAGGCCATAATCGACCGGCCGGAGCGGTTCGGAAATGGAACATACGCGCGCCTCGATCCGGGACAGAGCACGCTGCGGATCGATTGGCATGGGGTCGCGCTCGGCGTGTCCACCGCGAACGAGTACTGGGGACCCGCCAGCGACTTTCCGGTCATCCTCGGCAACAATGCGCCCGGTTTTCCGCATCTGTTCGCCGGGACCTCACGTCCGGTGACGCTGGGCCCGATTGGGTTGCATGCGCGGGTTATTTGGGGCCGGCTCTCACAGTCAGCGTTTTCCGCCGAGACACTCGCGGCAGGCATAAGGCTGGGAACGGGAATCGTGGTGGATCTGACGACGCGCTGGGCGCCGGGGCTCGAGATCGGCGCGACGCGGTTCGCGCATGAGCCGTGGCGCCGGGGCGGCCCAACGTTGCACGATGCGCTCGCGATGTTTCAGGCCAGCATATCGGACCTGCGCACGACCAACGAGCTCGCGAGTGTGTTCTTCCGCTGGGTTCTGCCGCACTCCGGTTTCGAGGTTTACGGGGAGTACGGCCGCGACGATTACAGCTCGAGTCTGCGCTCGTGGTTGCGCGAGCCTGACCGAGCGGGAGGGTACACGGTCGGGTTGCGAAAGGTATTTTTTGATAGCGGCCCCACGGTCCGTTTCATTGCATTGCGCGCCGAATTCCAGAACCTCCAGCTCTCCAGCATCGCGCGGGGGCTGCCCTGGGCGCCGTTCTACACGCATGGCTACTTGCGACAGGGTCACACCCAGCTCGGACAGGTGCTCGGCTCCGAGGCCGGACCGGGCGGCGCCGGCTCGGTGATCGCGGTGGACTCCTACTCGCCGGCCGGCCGCTGGACCTGGTCGTGGACGCGGATCCTCCGGGAGCAGCGTGGCGATCCATCGGGTACGCCCACCGACCCCAAAGGCGTCGATGTGCAGCATGCGCTCGCTATCGAGCGCGTAGAAAATCGAGGGCGCTATGAGGTGCTGGCGAGTGTCGCGGGCGTGTACGAGTTCAATCGCGACTTCACGCACGACGCGTTCAACCTGAACGTGATCGTGGGGGCGCGCTGGTTACTGTTTTAAGACGACCACAAGCGCCACGAGACTCGCCGTGATCTGCGCGAGACCGCTGATCATCGCGATGCGGTCGGTCTTTCCGCTGGGCGCCTTATCCGGTACAACGATTTCCGAGCCGGGACCGGGCCGCAGGTGCCCCGAGGCCGCGCGCGTTTCGCCATTGGCGAACTGGACGCTCGCGCGCTTCTTATCGGCGTTGGCCTTCAGACCGCCGGCCTGGTTCAGGTAATAGTCGAATGATTCTCCCTCATGCCACAGGATACTTCCCGGCGAATTGACCGCGCCCGACACTTTGACGCTCGCCTGAAACACCGGAATGTCGATCGAATCGCCCGGCTGCAGCATGATGTTGTCGCGGGAGCGCGGGTCGCGCATTGCTCGGGGCAGGTCGATGTTGATGCGCCCGGCCCCGCGCGTAGGCCGCACGAACCGGATCCCCTCGGCATAGGCCTGTTGCGTGAGGCCGCCCGCGCGCGCGATCACGTCGCTGAGGCGCTCGTCCTTGGCGCGCAGGGTATACGGACCGGGATAATGCACCTCCCCGGTGAGCACGATGGTGCGCTGGAAGTCGAACTCGGGCTGCTTCAGGATCAGCACGTTGTCGAACGGCATGAGCGTCACCTCGGGTGCGCCGCTCGCAGAGAACGGCATACCGGGTGGACCCAAGTAGCGGCCGAGGGAATCGCGCTCGAGCAGATAGGTGGAGTCGAGCGGGACCCGCAATGTGATGGCCAGCTCACCGCTGGTGCGGTCGGCCGGGAGCCGTGCGATCTCGGCCTCGCGCAGCGAAGCACCGATCGTGGGTCCGCGCGCGAGCAGCGACAAATCGCGCAGGGTCATGCCTTCGCGCCAGGGGTAACGGCCCGGTTTCGTGACCATGCCGGCGATCGTCACGAACAGCGAGCGGTCGAGGGGCGGCACGGAATCGATGACGATGGAGTCGCCGTCGATGAGACCGATGTTTGGAATGATCGGAGCGCGGAGCTCGGGACTCGGGGCCAGGGACGTCAGCGACGCGATTGGGACAGGTGCGGGCGTGAGCGCCACGTCGATGGCCGCGCGGCCCGAAGGCAGCACGCGATGGATCGTGATGCGACGCAGGGCCGCGTCGTGCCGGAACCCACCCGCGATGTCGATCAGCTCGCCCAGCGTTTCGCCGGGCTTTGCTTCGTAGATCGCGGGCCGGACCACGGCGCCGGTGAGCTGCACGCGCGTCTGATACAGCGGGACGAGGATGACGTCGCCGCTCTGCAGGCGGATATCTGTCCGCGTGTCGCCCCGCAGCAGGTAGTCGTACAGGTCGAGGGTGGCGACAGTTTTGCCGAGGCGCTGCACATCGACGCGGCGCAGGTTTGCCTTGTCGGTGAGGCCTCCCGCGGCATAGAGCGCGGTGAACACGGTAGCGAGGGACGAGATCCGATACGCGCCTGGTTGGGTAACCTCGCCAACGACGAAAATCTGGCTTGCATGCACGTTGGCGACGGAGAGGTCGAAGCGCGTTCGCGCGTCGGGTCCGTCCGCGCGACGCACGCTTGCGTAGACGCGGCCCAGCCGGTCGTACAGCACTTCCCGCAGCTGCGCGAGGGTGAGGCTCGAGACGAAAACCTGTCCCACCTGCGGGATCAGGATGAAGCCGTCGCGCGTCACGGGCAGCGTGTAGGTTTTCTGCACGTCACCGGTGAGGATAAGAACGAGCTGGTCGCCGGGGCCAAGACGGTAGTCGGGCGGCACGGGGCCGGAGAGGTCCGGAAGGAACCGCGCGGACGCGCGCTGGAAGACGTCGACGCCAAAGACGTTGCTGGTGCTCGTGTCGCGGCGACGGATGAGGCCGGTGTCGAGCGGCGTGCCCGGTCCGAACGCCAGTATAGTAGAAAGAGGGGCGGTGCCCGACACGCCGCTGCCGGCCCCAGACCCGCTCGCGTCGTCGAGATAGCTATCGAGGAGATTGTCCGGGTACCCGTCGGCGCGCAGACGCGCGCGGATCTCATCCGCGCTGAGGCCCGACTCGCGGATGCGTTGACGGATCAGCTCGGGGTTTTGCAGCAGCAGCTGCTGGAGCTGACCGGACGAGATCGGCTGCGTCTGCGCGCGCGCCTGAGCAAATGGCGCGAGCGCGGCGAGCGCGAGTGCAGTGGCGGCGGCCCAGTACGTGTTGATGCGCATCGATCGCGGGTGTCGATCTTGTTACCCCGTGCGCCGCATTGGTTTCCCCGCGGCCAGTCTCGACGCGTTAAGTTTTGGGGCATCCATGCGCGCCCGTAGCTCAGGTGGATAGAGCAGCAGCCTTCTAAGCTGTTGGTCGGAGGTTCGAATCCTCCCGGGCGCACTCCGATGAACTCAAAGGTCTCGGCAATGAGGTCACCGCAGATTGAGAAACGGTAGTCTTCTCATCGTGGCGGTTTTGATCGCCCGACCGTCAGACCGTCCGACCGTCGCACAGACAATCGCCGACAACAGCTTTCTGATCGAAGAAGCGTACAATCAGGAAGCCGGCGTCGTGCAGCACATCAGCACTTGGCAACGCTCGCTGCAGGTCTCCTCGTGGAATTATGTGTTTACGCAGGAATGGCCCATCGGGTCGGAGCAGCACCAGCTGAGTTACACCTTGCTCGTGGGCTACGCCGCGCGGACGAACCTCGACTTCGACGGCCTCGGGCTGAATTATCGCTATCAGCTCACGCCGGCCCACAGCCGTGCGGCGATGGCGCCGCGCCTGAGTGTGCTCATGCCAAGCCACGACCGTGTCGGGACGCAAATCGCGCTGCCGCTGAGCCTGACGCTGGGATCGCAGTTCGTCAGCCATTCGAATGCGGGAGTGACGCTGACGCCACGCTCCCAGACGGTCTACACTCTCGGCGCGAGTGTCGTGTGGCTCGCGCGGCCGACGTTCAACGTGCTCTATGAGATGACGTGGGTGAGCGGCCCCGGTCGTGGCGTGACGCTGATGAATCCCGGCATCCGGTGGGCGTACAACTTCGCGAGCGGGCTCCAGATCGTTCCGGGCGTCGCGTATACGTTTGGTGTGGGCCCTGAGCGCGAAGGGGAAGGCGTGTTTGTCTACCTCAGTTTCGAGCACCGATTCCGGCCGGAGCATCGCCGGGAGTGAGCGGTTCGAAGGCCCGTAAATTCAATTGTGGGACCCCCTTGACTCATCTCCGTACCCCGGCTAGGATTGCCGTCTCGCTAGGCTGTTTTTCTGTCTAGCCGCTCTTTGAGAATTGATGATCGAGTGTGTGGAGTGCGGCCCCATTTGAGCGGACGCGTTGTCAGAAGCGCGCCGCGAGGGGTTTCATTCTGATTGTGATTCGGACGACAGATGTACCAGTCGTTCGGTGAGCTGTTCGAATTCTCAAAATCATTGGAGAGTTTGATCCTGGCTCAGGACGAACGCTGGCGGCGTGCCTAACACATGTAAGTCGAACGGGATTCGGGGGGCAACTCTCGAGTTCAGTGGCAGACGGGTGCGTAACACGTGAGAAACCTGTCCATCGGTGGGGGATAGCCGGCCCAACGGCCGGTTAATACCGCGTACGATCGTTCGGGGACATCCCTGGATGATGAAAGCAACGCAAGTTGCGCCGGCGGAGGGTCTCGCGGCCTATCAGCTAGTTGGCGGGGTAACGGCCCACCAAGGCGACGACGGGTAGCTGGTCTGAGAGGATGGCCAGCCACATTGGGACTGAGACACGGCCC
>WNEN01000092.1_pt1 | contig 14067 bp, 13 predicted proteins | sample 5399951 | NCBI WGS metagenome assembly WNEN01 (sample SAMN13153327, study PRJNA577476) | soil metagenome | isolation source: 20 cm grassland meadow soil 5 days after 1st rain plot 2 | place: USA:California | collected 2015-09-21
GGAAATGGGGGTCCGTCTGCTGCGGCACAAATCGCGCTCGACCCGCCTGTTCCCAGGACCCTGCCGCCCGCCTCGTCTCACATTCATGCTCCAGGCCGGACGTCTGCCCAAGAGCGGCACGCATTACAAGGAAGGGCAGTGCGATCGACGGCAGCAGCAGCAGCGTCGCGACGCGTAGGCTCATGCCGGAATTTCGTCCTCACCCCCTGACCCCCTCTCCCTTCGGGAGAGGGGGAACTAACGGCCAGTCTCGAGCGCTCGGCGCTTTAGCGCACGCAGCTCTAGAACTTGGACCACAGATACTGGTTCGTCACCTCATGATGGAACTGAATCTCCGCCGCCTTCACTTCGGCGCCGAGCGCCTTGGGGCACCGGTCCGCCTGCATCTGCTTCAGTTCGGCGAACTTCGCGTGCACGTCCGCGCCAAGCGCGTCTTTCAAAAACTTGCTCCCCTGATGCAAGCGAATCGCGTCGTAGATGTTGTCCGACAGATACTTCGCGCCCTCGCCCTTGCCGGCCTCGACGGTCCCCTCGAGACCGGTCTTGAAAATCGTGTAGATCGCGAGATAGGGATTCGCGTCGGGCGCAATCGAGCGCACCTCGACACGCTTGGAGCGTTCATTGCCGAGCGGAATGCGGATCATCGAGCCGCGATCGATCGGCGACGCCTTGATCTGGTTCGGCGCCTCGAAATGCGGATCGAGCCGGCGATAGCTGTTCACGCTGGAGTTGAGCAGCAAGCAGATCTCCGCGCCGTTCGAGAGAATCCGCTTGATGAAGTCCCAGCCCGCCTGCGACAGCTGGTCCTGACCCTTCTCGTCCCAGAACAGGTTCTTGCCCTTCCGCGCCACCGAGACGTTGGTGTGCATCCCGTTGCCGTTAACGCCCGTGACCGGCTTGGGCAGAAAGCACGCGGTCATGTCCATCCGCGCGGCCACCTGGCGCGACAGGAGCTTGTACAGCTGCACCTGGTCGGCGGCGATTACCGCCTCGGCATAGTTGTAGTTCATCTCGAACTGCGACGGCGCCACCTCGGGGTGATCCTTCTCGTTGGCGAAGCCCATCGCGCGCTGCACTTCCGCCGCGGTATCGATGAAGAGGCGCAGCGCATCGCCCGGCAGTGAGTGGTAGTAGCCGCCGGTCGAGATGAACTCGAACTTCCCGGTCTCGTGATAGCGCCGCTCGGCATCGCGGCCCTTGAAGAGAAAGCCCTCGATTTCGTTCGCCGCAAAGCAGGTCGTGCCGTCCTTGGCGAACAGCTTCTCGGTGTACTGCTTGAGCAGGCCGCGCGAGTCGGCGGCGTAGGGCGCGCCGTCGCGCTCCAGCACTTCGGCCATCGCGAGGACTTTGCCGGGACCGAACACGTCGGCGGGGAGCCAGTAGAACGACGGCCAATCGACACGCAGTCGCAGATCGGATTCGCGCTGCTGCGAGAACCCGCGAATCGACGAGCCGTCGAACGTGAGGTTGTCGACCGAGCCGAGCAGGAACTTCTTGTCGTAATCGAGCATGTGAAACCGGCCCTCGAGGTCGGTGAAGCAGACCGTGACGGCCTTGATGCGCTTTTCGTCGGTGAGGTACTTGAGACGCTCCTCCTGGATCTTATCCGCCGCCACGCGGTCGAGGCGCTGCTTCTTCGCGGCGAGGTTACGGTCCTCCAGCTCGTCGTAGGGGATTTCCAGAAAATCGCGTAGCGGGGTGGTCATGCTCTCTCGCGGTCGAAGTGTGGAACAGCACGAACGGTGATTGCGCGACTGAAAGGTAAGACCAAAGTGCCCCGGCGTGCGGCCTAAAAGCCTCGACGAATCGTCATACCGGTCAACGCGCCAGAAATGCCCGCACCGCTGGATTTACGAGCGCGCTCTCGCAGGCGGGCGCATCGTGGCCGCATGAGCTCTTGAGCGACAGGGTATCCGCGCGCACGAGCCGCGCGAATGTGGCGGCAGGGCCGGCCGCCACCATGTGATCGTCCCAGGAATAAACGATCAGCATGCGGGCGCGCACACGGGCGGCGGCGCGCGCCATGTCGTCGCCGTATGGCGCCGCCACGTTGTGGCGCAGCGCGGCCCCCAGTTGTGTCATGTCATCGTCGACCGACCAACCGTGCACGAGGGCGACGCCATCCCGGAGCAGGTTCACGAGCGCGACGCGCGGCTCGGTATCCACCGCGGTCGGCGTTCGCAGGAACAAGGCGATCGCTCGCTGCATGACCCCGCGGAGCGCATCGTCCGGAACATCCCAGTGGCGACCGTCCACGAGGATGCTTACGTCCATCGACCCGAGCAGATCGTCGAACGGGGCGACGCGCGGCGACCCGACGATCGGTACCGCCGCATCGAGAAAATCGGGGTACCGCACCGCCCACTCGAACGCCTGCATGCCGCCCATCGAAATCCCGACCACGGCGTGCAGCCGCGGCAGCTCGAGATGCTCGACGACAAAGCGGTGCTGCGCCTCCACCATGTCGGCGATCGTCAGCTGCGCGAACGCCGCTCGACCCTCAGGTGTCGTATTCGACGGTGACGACGACCGCCCGTCCGCCAGCGCGTCGACCAGGACGACGTAAAACCTTGTCGTGTCGATCATTTTATCCGGGCCGAGCATGTCGATCCATTGCTCGGAGCGTCCCAGCAGCCAGGTGGGGATGAGGACCGCGTTGGTCCGGGCAGCGTTGAGCCTCCCGTAGGCGCGATACGCGATCCGGCAATTGGGAATTGTCGCGCCGCTCAAAAGCTGGCAGCTGCCGAGCGATGCAATTGTGGGCTGGGGCGGGGGCGGGGGCAGCGCTTGCGCAGAGCCGCTGCATGGGAACAGCATGAGCGCGAGTAGAGCTACGAGTCGCCGATAAGACATTTCATAAATCTAGTTTTGGGGCAACCATTGGGGCCAGCCTCCTATCAAACTCCTAAATCCCGTCCGGAGCCCGCCCCAGAGTTTCGAAAGGCTCTCGCCGATAACCACAGTCCCGATCCAAAGACGTAGCCCCTTCGCCGCTGGCGCCGCCCGAGCGGTCGAACCGAAGATGCGAGGACAACCACATCGACAACCGTTCCCCCTCTCCGCTGCGGAGAGGGGGTCAGGGGGTGAGGATATGAAGCCGTACGTCATTTGCCACATGATGCCGTCGGTCGACGGCCGTCTGCGCACCGAACGCTGGAACGTGTCGGAGCGGGCGCACCAGGAGTACGAACGCACCGCGAACACCTACGACGCGGACGCCTGGCTGTCGGGCCGTAAGACAATGGAAGAATTCGCGTCGGGCCACTGGAAAGGCCGGAGCCGCCGCGGCGGCAAACGACTCCCGCGCACCGACTGGGTCGCGCCGGACGCGCAGCGGCCGGGACAGAGCTTTGGCATCTGTCTCGATCCCAACGGCAAGCTCGCCTGGAAGAGCAACAAGGTCGGCGGCGATCCATTGATCCAGGTCCTCGGTGAGGACGTGCCCGAGGGCTACCTCACATTCCTGCGGGGCAAGGGGATCTCATACATCTTCGCCGGCAAGAAGGGCGCCGAGCTGAACCTGCGCACCGTGCTCGACAAGCTGCGGCGCAAGTTCGGTATCAAGCAGCTGATGCTGGAGGGCGGCGGCGAGACCAACGGCACCTTCATTCACCAGGGACTCGTCGATGAGTTGAGTCTGCTGGTCACGCCCGTTGCCGACGGCGCGCCGGGCGAGCCGGCGCTGTTCGATGTCGCAAGCGTGAAGCCGAAGAAGGCGATCGCGCACCTGCGCCTCAAATCGGTCCGCAAAATCGCCACGGGGATGGTATGGCTGAAGTATCGCGTGCAGCACAACGGCCGGCGCGCGGCGTAAGGAGGCCTACGCCGGCGTGAAACCCTGCCGGGGTTGAGCGCACTGACGACGCCCCGGTGGGCGGAGCCGGACGACCCTGGCGGCCCGCGGCCGTCCACCGGATCTTGGGGATCGTGACGGACCTTCCCGCAGCACGCCACTGCAATCATTGCCATAAGCCGCTCGCCGCGGACGACCGGTTCTGCCCCCGCTGCGGTCGGTCCGCGGACCTCGGCGCCGATCCTGAAGCCACGCTTGTCAATCCGGTCGCGACACCAGCCGATTCCGAACCCACGCTCGTCAGAGCGGACGCTCCACCGCCCGGGACGTCGCTCCCGTTCAAGGACCGCTTGCAGCAGGCGCTCGGCCGCGAATACGAGATCATTGCGCTCACGGGCCAGGGAGGATTCGCCCGTGTGTACCGGGCGCAAGACCCGAGGCTGAACCGCACGGTGGCCATCAAGGTCCTGAAGCCGGAGATGCTCCAAATCCCCGAGATCGTCGAGCGGTTTCGGGCCGAGGGCATCGCGCTCGCGAAGCTGCGCCACCCCGGCATCGTTCCGATCTTCGATATCCGCGAGCGTGACGGCTTGATCTACTACATCATGCCCTTCGTCCACGGGGCGACGCTCGAATCGCGCCTCGAGCATCGCGTGCCCCCGTTCGAAGTGCGCCGCATCCTGTCCGAGCTGGCCGACGCCCTCGCCGCCGCCCATCGCGCGCAAATGATCCACCTCGACATCAAGCCGGCGAACGTGTTCCTGGAAGGGGATCTCGCCAAGGTGCTGCTGATGGACTTCGGCATCGCCAAGTCGATGACTGAGCACGTCGCCGGCAAAGTGCAGATCGTCGGCACACTCGAGTACATGTCCCCGGAGCAAGCGCAGGGACTGGCCGGCATCGATCATCGCTCGGATGTCTACTCGCTCGGCGCGCTCGGCTACCGCATGCTGGTCGGACGCCCGCCGTTCCGCGGCACGCGCGTGACGCAAACCCTCGCCAAGCAGGTCACGGAGACGGCCACGCCGATTCGCGAGATCAACCCGACCGTCCCGAAAGATTTCGCGGACGCGATCATGCGCTGCCTTTCGAAAGACCCTGCGCAGCGGTTCTCAGCCGCGCTGGAGCTTCGCGCGGCGCTCGACGCCGTCACGTTCTTCACCGGCGGCGGCGAGCCGGTGAAGCCGAGCCCCCGTGGCGTCTCGCCCGCGCTCCTGGTTGCGCTCGGCCTCGTGCTGGGCGTGCTGATCGGCTTCGCCCTGAGGTAGGTACGTGAGCTTCTCTCCCCACTCGCGATATCGCGAGTTTCGCCCGGCGGCCGGGCTCGATCGGTGGGTCGGGCGTTTCTGGTCACAGACCATCCTGCCGGGAGCGGACACCTTTTTCCAGCGCGTCCTGCCCGACGGCTGTGTCGATATCGTCTGGATCGACTCCGGGCCCGCTCGTGTGGTCGGACCGGCGACACAACCGTTCGTCGAGCGGTTGGCTCCGGGCACCTCGATCGTGGGCGTTCGGTTTCGTCCCGGAGCGGCGGCGGCGGCGCTGAATGTCGACGCGAGCGAGCTGCGCAATCTCCAACCAGAGCTGGCCGCCGTCATGGGAGACACCGCCGCGCGGCAGTTCGATCCCATCGGCGACGCACCAACGCCCGCCGCGCAGCTTCCCATCCTCGAGCGCACGATGCGCACGTATCTGATGAGACGGCCACCGCCGGATCCCGGCGCGATCGCGCTGGCGGCGGCCATCGAGTTCCGGATCGGTCTGCCCGTGCGCGACGCGGTCGGCGCCGCCGGAGCGGGCGGGAGCGGCATCAGCGAACGACAGGCGCGCCGCAGATTTCGCCAGGCGGTTGGGTACGGACCCAAGGCGTTCCAGCGAATCGCGCGCCTCGCGCGGTTACGGGAATGGGCAGCCCGAGATGGCGTGCGCTCGCGGACGCTGGCTCAGCTCGCCTACGACCTTGGCTACGCCGATCAGGCACACTTGACGCGGGAGGTCACTCGGCTCGCGGGGATGTCCCCGGCCGTGCTCCTCCGCGTGGCGCCCACGATCCAGGCGATCTCCGATCACGCTGGCCGAAATCTTCAAGACGGCAAGTCGGTCGCTCGCTAGCATAGATCCCATGATCGCACGTCGCTCGGCCGCCCTGGTTCTCCTCATCGGGGCTCTCGGTTTCGTGGGACCTCGGGAGCAGCGCATGCAGCCCCGCCTCAATGTCGTCACCATCGCAGTCGCCGATCTGAACCGCTCGCTCAGGTTTTATCGCGACGGCCTCGGGCTCGACACCAAGGGGATCGTCGGCACCGAGTTCCAGGATGGCGCGATCGTGTTCATCGAGATGAAAGGGGGTCCGACGCTCGCGCTCTATCCGCGTGCGGCGCTCGCCAAAGACGCCCGCATCGCCGCGACACCGCCCAGCGCCGCGGAGTTCTCGCTGGGTCATCTGGTACGGTCGAAAGAGGAAGTCGACGCCCTCATGCGCACCGCCGCCCAGGCCGGCGCGGTGATCACCGATCCCGCGCACACGCGGTTCTGGGGCGGGTACTCGGGGTACTTTCAGGATCCGGACGGCCATCTTTGGGAGATCGCCTGGAATCCGGCAATCACAATCGTCGACTGACAGGACCTGCTGTTCGGCGCGAGGGTACATTGGCGTCATGATCAAGCCCTATCTCCCGATCGCGCTGTTGATCGCGACCGCGTCACCCGTCGCTTCGCAGGACACCACGTCAGCTCCACCAGCTCCCGATCCCATCGCCCGCCTCGTCGCGCGGCTCGATCTCGAGCACTACAAGGCGACGATCAAGGGTCTGACTCAATTCGGCGACCGCCGCCAGGGCACCGCGCGCAACCGCGCGGCCGTCGATTGGATCGAGCAGCAGCTCCGGAGTTACGGCTGCAGCGATGTCTCGCGGCTCACGTACGAATATCCACCCGTGAGTTCCCCCTCTCCCGACGGGAGAGGGGGCCAGGGGGTGAGGCCCGATGGGGGCCAGGGGGCGAGGACGCGAGATACGACGCGCGCGGCAGGTGGCGGGCGCTATCGCGGCATACGCGCGCGCACCGGCGTCAACAACGACTCACTGCGTCAACCCGACGCCACGCTGCGCGCGCTCGATGCCGAGGCGACCACGCCGGGGCAGCGACAGGAGGTGTACTGCACGAAGATCGGCGCCACGCATCCGAACGAGATGTACATCGTCGGCGGACACATGGACGGGATCGGCTGGGGCGAGGCAGCGAACGACGACGGCTCCGGCACCGCGCTCGTCATGGAGCTGGCGCGGATCTTCTCGGCGCCCGACGTCACGACCGACCGCTCGATCCGCTTCGCGCTCTGGAATAATGAAGAGACGGGGCTGAACGGCGCGCGGGCCTACGTGGAGCAGCGTCAGGCGCTGCAGGGCAAGGAGGATCCGGCGGGCTCGGGCAAGTATGCGGAGCCGACGTGGCTCGGCATGATCCAGCACGACATGATGCTGTTCGATCACGGCATGCCCCGCGCGGACGGGACGCTGAGTCCCGAACAACGTCCTGAAGCCGACGTGAACATCGAATTTCAGTCGAGTGCGAAATTCGCCGACGCCGCGAAAGTCTTAGCCTGGGCGTTTCACGCGGCGAACGAAAAGTACGCCACCGACTATCCCGCGAGTGTCGGCTCGCACATGACGAACACCGACTCGGCGCCGTTCCAGGATCTGGTTGCGGCGATCAGCCTGCGCGAGAACGAGCGCGGCACGCAGATCGGGGCGGGGTGGGATCCGAACTGGCATCAGCCGACGGACCGCTACACGACCTACAACGACAAGGATTTTCGTCTGGGGCTCAATGCGGCGCAGACGACGTTGGGGGCGCTCGCGGGTCTCGCGGGAGCGACGCTCAAGTAAGCAGGTTTAGCCGGCGTTGCGCAAAACGTGTGATATCGCTCACGCCGCAAGCCCGCCGCGTGCTTCATTTTCCGCACGCTGCTCAGAGCAAAACCGTCGAAAGACGGTGACGCAGAGCCACGGAGCTACGGCGCAGAGACGCCTTGCTAGCCGGGCCGCCAGCCATTCGCTGGCGGCTTTTTCTTTTTGGGGAGGACTTATGAACTTCAAGTTCAAGCTGTCCCGTCGACTCGCGATCGCCCTGGCGCTGAGCCTCGGCTGCAAGCTCGGCACCACCGGGCCCGAAGGTGGCTTTCTCTATCGCATCGACGTCGCCCCCACGCGCATCGCGCTCGTCCCATCCCAATCCGCCCCGCTCACCGTCGTCGCCTTCAGCTCGAAGACCGACAGCGCCTCGCTCGTGTTGGTGCAGGCGTCGCTGCAATGGTCGACGACCGGCGGCACGGTCAGCAATAACGGCATGCTCGGCGGCGTTCGGTACATCACCTATTCGGCCCCCGCACAGCCGGGCACGTATGCGCTCATCGTCACCACGGTCACCGGCTGGCCCGCGGATACCGCCAACGTCACCGTCACCGCAACGCCGTCGCCGGTGAGCGTCGTGAGCATGACGCCGGGCAGCGCCAACCTCGCACTCGGTGATACGGCGACGTTGCGCGCCGCGCTGACGGACGCGAGCGGCAATACACTGTTTGGCCGGCCGATCGAATGGTCCACGAGTGACGCGGGTGTCGCCACGGTGCTCGCCACGGGATTTGTCCGCGCCATGGGCCCGGGCACGGTCACGATCACGGCCTCGACCGAAGGGCGCAGCGGCACCGCGGTCATTACAGTGCCGCAGTGACCCATCATCGCCGCCGAGAGCACGGCCGCGAGGCGCGCAGCGCGGCCGTCCGTATCGCGCACGGGTGGCCTCACTCTCCGAACCGCACGCGCCGGGTCTCTTGCTCCTGGCCGGTCGGTTGTGCCAGGGACCCGTAGAGCTCGGGCCGCCGCGCCCGAAGCCAGCGCCTTCCGGATGATGTCGGCAGGATGGATGCGTCGAGATCCGCTACGACCATATCGTCACCCAACGCGCGAGTCTCGGCGATGATCTCGCCGTAGGGATCGAGCACCATCGCGTTGCCCGTGCGAATCTCATTGTCGTCCGGACCGATGCCGTTGCTGAACACGAGGAACATGCCGTTGTCGTGCGCCCGACTCGGCAGCCAGCGCATCAACCAACCCCGTCCCTTGGGCCCGCACAGCTCGGCCTCGCAGGCCGCCGGATCCTCATCGCGACGGGCCCACACCGCGGGATCGATCGGCTTCATGCCGCGCGGACTCACCGAGTTGCACCCGCCCGTCTGGTGCGGCGCCAGCAACACCTCGGCGCCGAGCAGGGCCGTGGCGCGCGCGTTCTCGACAATGTTGTTGTCGTAGCAGATCAGCACGCCGAGACGGCAGCCGTGCGGCGTATCGAACACGGTGTAACGGTCGCCGGCGCGAATGTCGGGATGCTCGAAGACATGCAGCTTTCGATGGACTGCCCATTTTCCGTCCGGCATCGCGACGACGTAGGAGTTGTACACGCCGTCAGACCCGCGCTCCAGCAGTCCCGCGCCGATCGTCATCCCATGCTCGCGAGACAACTCCAGCAGCTCCCGCGTGCACTGACCGCCGGGGACCGGCTCGGCCAGCTCATGGAACGCTGCGCGCGAGAGCTTGCGGACGTGCCAGTAGCCCGTGAGACACATCTCCGGGAACGCGATCAGCTCGACCCGCGAGCGGGCGGCCTCAGTCACAAAATGGCGGATGCGGCCGAGGTTGTGGGCCTTGTCACCCGGCACGGGTTGGAACTGGACGGTTGCTACTCGGATGTCGCGCATGAACTCGGAATTGAGCATTCGTTGACGCCCGTGTCCAACATTGCTTGCGATGCCTGCCGAGCCCTTCTACGTTCCGAACATGACCTCGCCGCTGATGACGGCTGAAGAGCTCCTCCACCGGAACATTCCGGACAAGCGCACTGAGCTCGTGCGTGGCCGGCTGATTGTGCGTGAGCCGGCGGGGTACCGGCATGGCGCGGTGGTCATGAATCTCACGCTCCGCCTGGGACAGCACGTCCAACTGACGGGAGCAGGGGATCTCCTCGCCGCCGAAACCGGGTTCACTCTGTTTCGCAATCCCGACACCGTACGCGCGCCGGACATCGGTTTCGTGCGCCGCGACCGGATTCCGGCAGACACTCGCGGGTTTCCCGAGATGGCGCCCGATCTGGCCGTCGAAGTGCTGTCCCCGGACGACCGCCCCGGCGAAACGTTCGCCAAGGTGGCCGACTGGCTGGAAGCCGGTGTTTCGCTTGTCTGGGTGATCGATCCCGAACGCCGTGTCGGTCGAGTCTATCGGCAGGACGGGACCGAATCGCTGCTCAATGAAGGCGATGAGCTAGTCGGGGAAGACGTGCTGCCCGGATTTCGCTGCCCGCTCAGCTCGATTCTGTAGTCACGCGTCCAAACGCCACGCCCCGCCGTTCCGGTCCCGCCAAGGCCGCGACCGCCCCAAGGATGAACACCAGCGCCGCCGACAGCGCCATGGTCTGCGCGTAGGTCGTGTGTGCGGCGAACAGCGCCTGCACATGCGGGATCTGGCTCGCGATGGCCACACCACATTGATAGGCGAACCCCGGCAGGAATCCCCGCACGCCGTCGGGGGCGAGCTCGTTGATGTGCGCGGGAATCACGCCCCACGCCCCCTGGACGAAGAACTGCATGATGAAGGCGCCCATCCAGAGCAGCGGCGCGCCGGGGGCAAACGCCCAGAGCGGGATCGAGATGACCGCGCCGAGCAACGCGAGGCCGATGGTGCGACGCCGGCCCAGGCGGTCCGAGTAGAGACCGCAGAGCACGCCGCCACACAGTGCTCCGACTTGTGAAAACGCGGTGATCGCGGCACGAACCGTGGGGCCGAGGTGCCAGTCGCGCTCGAGGAACGTGGGATACATGTCCTGCGTCCCATGGCTCACCATGTTCATGAGCGCCATCAACCCGACGAGATACAGGAACAGCTTCCAGTTGCGCGCGAGCGCGCGCCCCAGGTGCGACCACGTCTCGTGCCGCGTCTCGCGCCAGACATCCGACTCTTGCACGCGCGCGCGCACGAACAGCGCGAGGAGGGCGGGGAGGCCGCCGATGAAAAACAACGGCCGCCAGCCCCAGCGCGGGAAAACGAAGAGATACGCGAGCGCCGCGAACAGATAACCGGCGGCATAGCCCTGCTGCAGGAGTCCCGACATCACGCCGCGCAGCCTGGGCGGCACCTTCTCCATCACGAGCGACGCGCCCACCCCCCACTCGGCGCCCATCCCGATCCCGAACAGGGCGCGGAGAATAAGGAACGTCGTGTAGTTCGGCGCGAGCCCCGACAGCACTTCGACGATCGAGTAGAACACGAGGTCGACCATCAGCGGGATCTTGCGACCGTAGCGATCGGCGAGCAGGCCAAAGATGAATGCGCCGACGGGTCGGAACAGCAGCGTGAGGGTCAGCGAGAGCGCGATGGCGGCGTCGGACTTTCCGAAGTCCTTCGCGATCGCCGTCAGCGTCATGACGACCAGGAAGAAATCGAACGCATCCAGCATCCAGCCGAGGAATCCGGCCGCGACGGTGGCGGTCTGGTCGCTTTTCGCCGCGATCATGAGACTCAACAGTACACCGGTTGACCCAACGTCGCCTTGACACCGTCCCGGTCAAACCCTAAGACCACGTCATGCGGATCTCGTGCGTCGCGGCTCTGGTCGCCGTCGTTGTGATTGGTTGTAAGAGTGACGGACCCTCCGGTCCACCCGCCGATGTCAGCGGGGCGTGGCGCGTGAGTGAAGCCATCACGAGCCAATCCCCGGCCATCAGTTGCGCCGACGGCGGCATCATCACCCTGACCCAATCGTCTGGAAGCGCGACGGCTGTCCTCACGCAGGCCGGTACGTGCGTGCAGAGCGCTACCGGTGCCTTCGACAATTCGGGGACCGCGAGCGGCACGGCCCAAATCACCGCCACGAGCGTCGATCTCCAGGTTGCGCAATGCCGCTATCACGGCACGCTCACCGGAAGCCCGCCCGATACTGCGAGCGGCACCGTCACCTGCAGCGGCGGGGGCGTGACGCTCACCGGGACGTGGCACGCTAGTCGGGGGGGCGACGTCACGGCGCCGATTGTTGCCGCGACGGTGACTTCGCCGGTCGGCGACGCGTACTTCGTCCCGGGCGACTCGATCCCGATCATCCTCGACGCCGAAGACAACGAGAGGGTGGCCTGGGTCGGGTATCGGGTGAGGGGGCCGGGCGGGGGCAGTGACTCGGTGGCCGCGACCGACCGGCACTTCACCCACACGTTTACCGCGCCGACCACGAGCGGCTGGAACGGTGACTTGATGGTATTCGCGCGCGACGCTGCCGGGACGCCCGCTCAGTCGGACACGATGCTGCCTTACCAGACCGGCTACGTCCGCTATCCGACACACAGCGTCGCCCTGCCCGCGCGCATTCGGGACATCGCGTACGACGCCAAGCGCAACGTGCTGTACTTGTCACAGCCCGACAGCCAGCGCGTCGCGGTGCTGTCACTCGACACGTACACGTACGAAGCGCCGCTGGCGATGCCCTCGGTGCCGGCGAGCCTCGATCTGTCGCTCAGCGGCGATTCGCTCATCATCGCGCTGCGCCGCGCGGCGGCGCTGGGCATCGTCGATCTCACACAGGCGAATCCGACCGTGGACACGGCACACTTGACGTTCGACACGTCGCTCGGCCGCGGACCCGATGCGCTGCGCGTCGCGTCCAACGGCAAGGTGCTCGTGGTGGCGACGTGCGATGGATTTGGTATGGGGGGGTCGGTGATCTCGTACTCGTTCACGACCCATACGACGCAGACGCGTAGCGACGCTTCCATGTTCGGCGACATCGTGACCTGCGGAACGGTGCTGGCGCGCACTGTGGATCGCAGCAAGGTGCTTGTGCTGCTCCTGGATACCTGCTGTCCCGTCAATGGCTCGGTCTACGACGGCGGAAGCGATGCGTTCGGCGGCACCGTCGGCACGGTCAATCAATCGCAGCCGCCCTTTGCCGCCTCCACCAACCGATTTCTGATCGGCGGCACGGTGTACTCGACCAGCCTCAGCGCGATCGACACGGTGTTCAAGCCCTCGCTTATCGGATTGTGGCCGGTGGCCACGATTTCCCCCGACGGCCTGTATCTATACGTGGGGGATCCCGGCGTCCCGGGCTTGCCGGGGTTCGGATACTCGAAGGTGCGGGTCACCGACGGGACTGTGATCGAGCGCGTGAAGCTCCCGTCGCCGGCGAAGCGGCTGATGGTGCTCCCCGACGGGCACACGTTGATCGCGTCGAACGATTCGCTTCCGTTTTCGATCGAGACCAGCCGGTTGTTCGTGGTAACGTTGCCGTAAGTCAGCCCCCGTCGCACCTTAAGCGCCTCATGTTGATCCTCGACGAAGCCGCGGTGCAGCAACGACTGCGCTACGAAGACCTCATTCCCGCCGTCGCCGACGCGCTCGCGGCATTGGCATCGGGCAAAGTCGTGCAACCGGTGCGCACGGTGCTCCCGGTCGCGCCGCATCAGGGCTTCTTCGCCGTCATGCCCGCATACGCCGGCGCGCTCGGCGCCAAGCTCGTGACTTTCTATCCGAAGAACGTCGGCGTGCATACGCACCACGCGCTCATCGTGATGCTGAAGCCCGAGACCGGCGAACCGCTCGCGGTCATGGATGGCCGGCTCATCACGGAGATGCGCACCGCGGCGGCGTCGGCAGTCGCCACTGAGCGGTTGGCCCGGAAGAATGCATCGGTGCTCGGGATTCTCGGCTCCGGGGTGCAGGCCGGGAGTCACCTCGCCGCGCTGCGCCACGTCCGCTCGTTCAAAGAAGTCCGCGTCTGGAGTCCTCGCAACGCGCCGGCGTTTGCGGCGCGACACGGAGTGCAGGCGGCGCCGAGTGCCGCGGATGCCGTGCGCGGTGCGGATGTGGTGGTCGTGGCGGTGAGCTCGACCACGCCCGTCCTGCAGGGCCGTTGGCTCTCGCCCGGGACGCACGTCAACGCCATCGGTGCGACGAGACCCGATTGGCGCGAGCTGGATGACGATCTCGTCACGACGGCTCGCCTGTTTGTGGACTCGCGCGAAGCCGCGACGCGCGAATCGGGCGACGTCATAGCCGCGAAACGCGAGGTGACGGAGATTGGCGCCGTCGTATCCGGAGCCGCTCCCGGCCGGCAGAGCGATCAGGAAATCACGCTCTTCAAGTCCGTGGGGGTAGCGGTCGAAGACGTCGCCGCTGCCGCGCTGGTGCTGCGTGCTTGAAGCGGTCCGTCCAATCGCGTTGAGCGAGATCCGGGAT
>WNEN01000094.1_pt1 | contig 14025 bp, 10 predicted proteins | sample 5399951 | NCBI WGS metagenome assembly WNEN01 (sample SAMN13153327, study PRJNA577476) | soil metagenome | isolation source: 20 cm grassland meadow soil 5 days after 1st rain plot 2 | place: USA:California | collected 2015-09-21
GATCAGGCGATAATCAACCTGTTGCGGGATCGGCCAAGTGTTTGCATCCAGTTTTTTCCAGCGCGTTTCAAATTCAGCCAGATCTTTTCGCTGGCTATCGATGCTGGATCGCGACCAATCGCGAACTCCTCCTGGCCGCTCGATTCGGTTCACGTCATCGTCAGTGAACGGCGCGTACTTCGCGCGCCAGGCCCAGAAGTCGTTCGCTAATTTGTCTAGTGACTTGGTTTCAGCCGAAGCAGTGATTAACAACAGCGCAAAGAGAAAAACTCCCGCCCAGCTTTTCTTCATGGCCAATTAATCAGCGCCCCGCCGCAGGGTGATCACGCCAGGATTTTTGCCGGGCCGATACATCGACGCGCCGTAACAGAGCGCGGCGGATTTTTCGCGTGCATAACGAATCTTGTTCAGTTTTTCGTCCCAGTGTTCCATGTAAGAGCAGTTTGCCGTCTTCTTGCTGCCGGCGATGGGAACATAACGATTCTCTGTAAATGTAAGAAAAGCTGCTTCGCCAGGCAGCGGAATTGGAGTAGCCCAGTTAGGTGATAGCCGGACGAGCCGCGGGGCCGTTAGGTCGAGTGCAAAAACCGTGTCACCATCAGTGCTGTTCAAGTGCAAATCGAAGAATGCGAGGTGCAACGATCCATCGAATAGAAAATGTTGGTCTTTATCATGGCTGTCGTGCAGCAAACCATAGACTCCGTAAAACCCGGGCAGCTTTTCAAATTCAGTCTCTGCTCCGGTTTTTAAATCGCGGAGCAGGTAATGTTTTCCATGCCCCGGCCCGTCGATCTGATCATCTTCGTCGTTTGGATCTTCGCGTAAGATCAATTCGACAGAACCATCAGGCGATTTGATAAGTGGGTATTGGCGTTACAGTGGGGGATACAGATTCCTCAGGCGAAGCTGATGGAGTGAGAGACGTCGACTCCTCAGGCTCGGCGTTAGTGAAATACGGCGAGCTTTTTGCAGCGACATACCAATCCGGCGCAATCTCCATTTTTTTCAACGCTTTGCCGAGTGGATCGAAGCGCCTCGGGCCGGTGTCCCTAGGAGCAAAGATGTGCCCGCGATGACCAAAATTGTAACGGCGCAGCGCATCATCGAACCGGAAGTTGAATCGTGCTGGGATGGGTCGCGTCATGATATACCTGCACGTGGCAGGTGTGCGCGTCCTTAGCCGTTTCTTCCGCGACGACTCCGCCCGAACAGTAATTCTTCTCCAGGTGGATGGAATTAGGCGAAGAAATGACAAGCCGCAGCCGACTGCCTTTCATCAAACGACGAGCTACGAACAGGCCGGGATTAAAATTGCAGCGTACGATTTCGCCTGGCTTCACCAGCTTCTGTTCGCGCAATGATTCACGATAACGCAACCGGCGAATATCGCTCCAAAGCGCGATGCTCGTCCCATCGGGCTGGATTTCGAAGAGATGAGCGGAGAGATCGACATCGGGCGTGTCGATTGATACCCATAACGTTACTGCTGGGCAGCCTATGAGCGGCGTTTCCTTAGGCAGCGGCTCCGTGTGATACACCAAACCGTCCTTGCCAATGCTCGACGCATAGGTTTGATCGATGCCTGCCGTTTTTTCTTTCGGATCGATCCCATCAACTGTTTCGCCGCGCGTGGTATCCAGCGGATCGTAAATGAATGTGTCCGAACCCTCGTTGGCCCGCTTTTCAGTAAGCGAGCTAGAGCGAAAGACGCCATTCGCATCCCCGTTTTTGGAATCAAGATAAAAACTTTGAGGATTTGCGACGAGGGTTTCGAAACTCTCGGCGTATTTCCATTCTCCATTTGCGCCACTGTTTCCCGGCGCGAGCAAGTAGTAAGCGACCTGGTTCTTGAGAAATTCCGGCCTGGGGCCGCTCTTTATTGTCCAGTCATACCATTGCCGATGGAGATCGTTAAGATCGACAACGGCCGCAGGTCCGAACTTTATGCCCGCGACTTCATCCGTAGGCGTACGTGTGCCCGCGTGGTCCCATGGGCCAATGACTAGAAAATGTTTTGCGCGCGCTTCTGGAGAGGCATTTGCCAGATGATCCCGGTAATAGGATAGGGCGCCCAATTCATCGCCATCGTATTGGGCGGTAATTGTTAGAATTGGCAGCGCAATCTTCTGGAACTGCTCGCGGGTCGGTACCATCGCGTCGTAGTACGCATCGATTACGGGGTGTTTGAGGATGCGTTGAAAATTAGGCGAGCGATTTCCGACAAACGAATCGAGCGATTTAAACGGGATGTATTTCTTGTAGGCATCCAGGAATTTCGTGCGCCAGAATTTTTGATCAGCAAAAAGATTGTCTTGCGCAGCGTGCCCACTGGTGAGCGTGTACCATTGCATGTCGTACGTTAGACCCACGTTTTGGGTCGAAGGATAATCAAGTCCCGGATGAGCAGCTGCAGCGGGAACGATTGTCGCCAAATGTGGCGGGAATTCCTTCGCCGTCGCCCACTGATCGAATCCTGCGTAGGAACCGCCCCACATTGCAACCTTGCCATCGCAAAACGGTTGCTTGGCAAGCCACTCAACGACGTCGTAGCCGTCGCGCGGATCGTTTGCAAACGGTTCGAACTCGCCGCCGGAATTTCCGCGACCGCGAACATCGACAAGCGCGAATGCGTATCCATGCGATGCGAAGTAAGCGCCGCGTGCGTGGTACGTATCTGAGATGTAAGGCGTGAGTGTGAAGATCACCGGCGTCTTCGGTAATGATCCGTCCGGCGTTTTCGGCAGATACAACGTTGCGTTCAGTTCGACCTTGTCCTGCATGGGAATTTTCACGCCCCAGCGAAGATCGTAGTCGGCCGGCGGTTGCGACGCCGATGGTCTTGGACTTGGGGTTTGCGCGACGATCATTGCGGCAAAAGGCGCGCACAGTGTTGTAGCCAGGATTGATGCCCACGAAATAATCGTGGCTAGCGAAGAAGTTCGGAGTTTCACCTTGTCGGATTCAAGCGAGGAGTAGCGGGAAGGCAAGACCGTTAATTGCGGCTAACTTCTGCTTTGGCTGGCCATGGGACGAGGTGCAAACAACACGCCATCGTTTGCAGGAAGGCGAGTTTGCGAGACGATAGGCGATGGCCCGCGAGCTTTCGAAGAATATGCAACCTCATAAAGCGAAAACTCGGGAGAAGGTTACGAGCCGCGCGCCGGCGCCAAAGGCGGATACGCAAATAAATGCTCGAACAATTTCTTTTTCCCGAGCCGAGCTATTCTGCGCCGGCATCGTCTTTTTGGTCGCACTCCTTCTTTATGGCTGGACGCTCGCGCCGACGGTTACTCTGACTGATAGCGGAGAGCTAATCGTAGTTGCCCGCGGCCTGGGAATCGCACATCCGCCGGGCGTTCCGTTGTGGATCATTCTCGCCCATCTTGCATCGCTTATGCCCTTTGGAAACATTGCGGTGCGGATTAACTTTTCGTCCGCGCTTTTTGCGGCGCTCGCTTGCGCGATGCTCACGCTCACGGTGGCAGAACTGACCATTACTGCGTCATATCTCGCCACGTCGAAGCGACGAAAGAAAGTCGGGCAGCAGAGTAAAACAGCTGAAGAATCGGGGCCTGCCCGCCGGTTGTTTGCTGCGCCAGCGGTGGGCGCGGGTTTGCTCATGGCCTTCTCACGCACTCTTTGGTCGTACGCGACGATCACCGAGGTTTATGCTCTGAATACGCTGCTCATCCTCGTTATCTTCTTTCTAATGCTTCGATGGCGGCGACGTATCGTCGCAGACAAGATGCATATCGGCACGGCGATCAATGCTGGCGAAATCACTTCGCAGATTACAAGCTATGACGCTTGCCTTTATGCGGCTGCGCTGGTCTTCGGACTAGCGCTAGGCGTTCATCACGTTACCGTGGCACTAACCCTTCCTGCCATAGCAGTCATTGTTTATCGAACGCAGGGCGTGAGGTTCTTCACCGGCAGACGATTGATTTATGCCGCGTTGATTTCAATTGGCGCACTCATCGCCGTTTATGCCTACCTCCCTCTCGCAGCGTCGCGCTCGCCTGTCATTAACTGGGGCCATCCGCGTTCGCTGCAGGAAATATGGTGGCACCTCACGGGCAGACAGTATCAGGTCTATTTCTCCTTTAAGCCGGAGATAATGGGAGAACAGTTTGCTGAATTCTGCAGAATGGCGCTGCGCGAATTCGGTTTTCCGTGGCTTCCGTTGTCGCTGGTTCTGGCTTTCGCAGGTTTCGTTGACGCTTTCAATCGGAACCGTACGACTTTCTGGTTTCTCCTGACGGTTATCATCGCCGATTTGGCCTACGCACTCAGTTACGAAATTGCGGAGGACAAGGATGCGTACTATCTACCCGCATTTATTTCGATCGCGGTTGCCGCTGGTCTTGGCATTCGATGGATGATTGGACGGGCCGTTTCCAAGCCCGCGCCGGCCGGGAGGCTATCAGTAGTGGTTGCAGTCGTTGTTTTGCTTGTGTGCGCGATTACTCTCGCTGCTAACTGGCCTTTTAATAATCGCAGGCAATATTTTATCGCCCATGATTACGTCGAAAATCTGTTGAGCACGATCGCGCCCAACAGCCTCTTGCTCACGCTCGATTGGCAGGTTGTCTCTCCCATGTTCTATGCGCAGGAGATAGAACAACGGCGGCGAGACGTTAAGGTTGTGGATATCAATCTCCTGCGTCGCTCGTGGTATTTCGATTACCTAAGTCATGCTTATCCCGCTTTGGTCGAGCGGTCGCGCGACAAGATCGCAGCATTTGTTGAAAACCTCAAAGAATGGGAGCGCGATCCCGGAGTTTTTGCCAGGAGCCCGGCGCTGACTCAAAGAATCAGCGCAGCATTTTTAGAGATGATTCAATCAATGGTGATGAACGAAAGCAGGGTTGCTCCGGTTTACATGACGAACGACTTGCTTTCCTCCGACTCAGTCAACGGCGAGCTGACCAAATGGCTTAGTCAAAAATATCAACTCGTTCCGCAAGGGCTTGTGTTTAATCTCGCGGACAATCAGGGCTTTCATGATTCGCCTGATGTGCATCTACAAATCCGCGGCCTCGCCGACGGGCCACTGCGATTCGACAAAGGCGATCCAGTAAACGTTAAAGTAATACCCGCCTACACGAAGATGCTGATTAATCGCGGACGCTATCTGGCTTTATTTGGTCAACATGAGCGCGCCATTGCTGCTTTCGAACAGGCGCTCGCGCTTAGGCCGGATCTCGCCTTAGCGAGGCAGGGACTCACCGAAAGTGCGGCGAAAGCGCGGAAACCGTAGCGCAGTTTCGTTTCATCATTCACTGATTTAAGCGTCGTTCGTCATTCAGGCTGGGTCATTTTCCCGGCGTCCTCTTGCTTTGTTGGCGCGAACCTTTTATATGCGCGGGGATGAACGTCCTGGCTTGTGATCGATGGTTGCGCCTTGTTCTGGCAATCCTGGCATTTGCCATAGGGGCGATTCCAGTTCGAGCGGCTGACAATGTGATTGCGCTGAAAGCCGCGCGCTTGTTCGATGGAAAATCGAAATCACTCGTTCCAAATGGCGTCGTCATCGTTCGAGACGATAAGGTTGTCGATGTTGGTAGCAATCTGGCTGTTCCAGCCGACGCGCAGGTGATCGATCTGGGCGATGCGACGCTCGCGCCGGGATTCATGGACGCACATACACATCTGACTCTGGATTACTCCGGCGATTACAATGTGCGCCGACTGGGAGAGCTCGATCTCAACGTCTCCGAGCAGGCGATCATTGCCACGGCGCACGCGCGCGCTACTGTCGAAGCAGGTTTCACTACCGTGCGCGATCTCGGAAGCCGATTCGTGGGCAGCCGCGAGTTTGTCGATGTTGCCCTGCGCAATTCGATTAACAAAGGAGTAGTCGTTGGTCCGCGCATGTTGGTTGCGACTAAGGGAATCGGCGCCACCGGCGGTCACTTCGATCCGACCAGCGGATTCCGTGATTTTCTTTTTGGGCGTGAGCCGGATTACACGGATGGAATTATCGATAGTCCGGACGACGCGCGAAAAGCAGTGCGGTTCGAAGTCAAAAATGGCGCCGACGTGATTAAGGCTGCAGTTTCAGGCGGTGTACTTTCTTTAACAGACGAAGTGGACACCCCACAATTGACGCCGGCTGAGATGGCGGCAGTCGTTGACGAATCTCATCGTTTGCGCAAAAAAGTGGCAGTGCATTGTCATGGCGACCAGGCTGCCCGGGAAGCGATCGAGGCTGGCGTTGATTCCATTGAACACGGCTCATTTATGAAACCGGAAACACTCACCCGGATGAAAAACAAGGGCGTCTTCCTGACGCCAACGCTTATGGCCACCGAATGGATCATGAGCAAACTGGAGAATTATCCACCAGCATTGCAGGCCAAAGCGAAAGCTGCAGCAGCTGCCCGCTCGGACATGTTTCGCAACGCGGTAAAATTAGGAGTGAGAATTTCTTTCGGCACTGATGCCGCCGTTTTTCCACACGGTCAGAACGCCAAAGAGTTTAAGCTGATGGTTGATCTCGGAATGACGCCAACCGATGCATTAAAATCTGCCACAGCAAGTGATGCCGAGCTCTTCGGCATCGCGCAAAAAACCGGCGCCTTGGAAAAGGGAAAGCTCGCTGACATCATTGCGATGCCGGGCGATCCGCTTACCGATATTACCGCAACAGAGCGAGTGTTCTTCGTGATGAAAGAGGGAAAAATCATTAGGAACGGGCCGATTATTCAACACGCTACCAAGATAACCGAGCCCGCAGAAGTTGGAGACCCAGCGGACTAGCCGTGTTGGAGTCGACGGCACTAAACTTGATTTTGACAAGGAAAAGATAGCCGCTAAGTTGGACGCCCCGCCGCTGGACTGAGCGGCTTAATATTTTGGCAGGAGCCCCGTGTTTTCCTCACAAGAGGCCGGGGCGATAGAACTGCACACCGACATGCAAAGAAATCGAAGCAAACGTTATCGCGCAGCAGCGCAACAGGTAGATCGGGCGAAGGCTTACAGTCTCCCAGAGGCCGTCTCGACGCTGAAAAAATTTCCGCCGACTAAGTTTGATCAGACCGTAACAGTCTCATTCCGGCTTGGTGTTGATCCCAAGCAATCCGATCAGATGGTCCGCGGGACCTGTCCCCTTCCGCATGGCAGCGGCAAACAGGTTCGTGTACTGGTTTTTGCCGAGGGCGAGTCTGCACAGGCAGCCAGGGAAGCAGGCGCGGAGTTTATTGGGATGAAGGATCTAATTCAGAAGTGCCAGGAAGGTTTTCAGGATTTTGACGTCGCAATCGCAACGCCGGCAGCGATGGCAGAGGTGCGGAAATTGGGGAAGGTACTTGGGCCGCGCGGACTGATGCCGAATCCGCGGACTGGAACGGTCACAGACGATACAGCCAAAGCGGTGCGGGAAGTGAAAGCCGGTCGCGTGGAGTTTAAGCTGGATAAGAATGGCAACGTGGCGGTGCCGGTTGGAAGATTTTCATTCGAGAAAAATGCGCTCGTGGAAAACGGAAACGCGGTGATCGAGGCAGTGGTTCGGGCTCGTCCCGCCAGCGCGAAAGGGCGGTACCTTGAAGGCGTGACAATCAGTGCGACCATGTCCCCCGGAGTTCCCGTTGATCCCGCGCCGTATTTGAGCGTGTAGTCTAGAAGACACAATATCGAAATAGAATGAGACCAGAAAAAGCCAGCGTTGTTTTGGATCTTACCGAGAAGCTAAAACGCTCTCCGTTCGTGCTCGTAACCGACTATCAGCGAATGAAAGTTGGCGATTTTAGCGAGTTGCGGAACCGACTGGCGCCAGTCGGGGCGGAAGTCCACGTTGTGAAGAACAATTTCCTCAAACGTGCCATGACCGATTCCGGTTTTCCGGAAGCAGGCGAGACGCTGACTGGTCAAACAGCGGTTGTTACAGGTGACAAAGATGTGGCGCCAGTTGCAAAAATTTTCAAGACATTCGCGGCCGAATTCAAGGTCGCCGCGCTGAAGATTGGCTTTGTCGATCGGGCGATTCTTTCCGCCGCAGAATTGGAAACGCTGGCGGACCTGCCAGCGCGCGAAGTTATGCAGGCGCAATTGCTGGGACTGTTGTTGTCTCCCGCAACGCGCTTCGTGCGATTACTGAACGAACCGGGCTCCGCATTTGCGCGGCTATTGAATGCAAAGGCAGAAAAGGAGGGCGCGGCTGCGCATGCGACGGCGTAAAACAGGTTTTCCGCTCGCGATGGCGGGTTGGGAAGTGAAACGAAAACTGTCCGGGCCAATGGCTATTGGCCTTAATTTTCCGAAAGCTTTCGGAAGCGGCAATTGGAGGAAATAAAAATGGCAGACACAGATAAATTGGTGGAGCAACTCAGCAACCTATCGGTGCTGGAGATTGCTGGGTTGGTCAAGCAACTGGAAGAGAAGTGGGGTGTAAGCGCAGCTGCCCCAGTGGCAGTGGCTGCGGGCTCAGCCGCCGGCGGTGCAGCGGGCGGAGCGGCAGCTCCGGCAGCGGAAGAGAAAACCACGTTCGACGTAATCTTGAAAGAAATGGGCGCGAACAAGATTGCTGTGATTAAGGAAGTTCGCGGCGCGGTGCCTGGACTGGGCTTGGCTGAAGCAAAGGCGCTTGTCGAAGGCGCCCCAAAGACAATCAAGGAAGGCGTGACAAAGGAGGAGGCGGAAGAGATCAAGAAGAAGATTGAGGCCGCTGGTGCAAAAGTCGAAATCAAATAGCGACGAGTCGCCAAGTCGCGGTTGTTTGTCGCCCTCCATAATTCAAAGGATGAGTCCAGACCACCCGTGGCACATTTTCCTTGCGGAGCAGAAATTTTAGGCTACTTTCCTTTCCTGCTAGAAGCAGGCAGAACTTATTTTTAACCCGGCGCTCAACGGCAAAGCACAAGAATGGCAGCTCAACGGTGGTCAATTTGACAGACCGCCGTTTTGGGTGTATTTTTGCGCCCTTCGCTCGTTGCTGAGCCCCTAAAATCTTGCCCGTTTCGTCCACGATTGGTGCGTGAACGTAGCGAGGCCTAACTCTTGGCTAGTGATTTATGTCGGAACGTATTTACTTTGGTAGCATCAAGGAAGGGATCGAACCGCCGAATCTAATTGAGGTTCAGGCCAATTCGTACGTTGATTTTCTTCAGAAGGACACTCCTTTTTCTAAGCGAAAAAATCAGGGACTCCAGGCTGTTTTCAAGGAGGTCTTTCCGATCGAGAGCTATGACGAAAAAGCGGTGCTCGATTTTAGCCACTATGAGATCGGGGAGCCCAAGTTAAGCGCCTTGGAGGCGCAGCGGGAAGGACAGACCTACAGCGCGCCGTTGCATGTCACGTTCCAATTGCGCGAAGAAAAAGGCACGAAGGAAGAGAAAGTCTATATGGGTGAAATCCCCCTGATGACGCCCCAAGGGACTTTCGTTATAAACGGCGCAGAGCGTGTAGTGGTAAGCCAGTTGCATCGCTCTCCGGGGATTGCTTTTGAATCTACTATCCACGTAAACGGCAAGGTCCTTTACAGCTTCCGGATCATTCCGGATCGGGGATCCTGGATTGAGGTCCAATTTGATACGGCCGATCTCCTTTACATTTATCTCGACCGACGCAAGCGGCGCCGGAAGTTTCTTGCCACCACGTTCCTGCGCGCTCTGGGCTATGGATCTGACGAAGACGTCATCAAGCTTTTTTATAACATCGAGACGCTGAAGCTAAGCGAGAAACTCGATGAAGAGAAGCTCGCCACTAAAGTGCTGACTGCTGAGATCCGCGACGGCGAGGTGACCGTGGCGCGCGCGTTCGAACCGCTTACCCTGGCGACCGTTCGCCAGATCATGGCGCTTAAAATTCACGAGGTGAAAGTGATCGACATCTATAACGATGACACCGTCGTGAAGGCGCTTCGAAAAGATCCGGCGCACGATCAGGAAGAAGCGCTCAAGGACATTTACCGCCGTCTCCGCCCTGGCGACCCGCCGACTGTGGCCAATGCGCGTGCCTTGCTGAAAAGGCTCTTCTTTGATCCAAAAAAATACGACCTCGGGCGGGTCGGCCGTTACAAGATCAATCAAAAACTTGGGATCAACGTTGATCCTACCGAGCGGATCCTAACAGACAAAGATTTTATCGCTGCCATCAAATACCTGATCAATCTGCGACGGGGCGAAGGTACCCTTGATGATATTGATCACTTGGGTAGCCGTCGCGTGCGCACCGTCGGTGAACTATTGGCGAACCAATGCCGTGTTGGTCTTGCTCGCACCGAGCGTCTGGTCAAGGAGCGAATGACTCTGTTCGACATCAATGTGGACGGCATGACCCCGCAAAAGCTTATCAATCCAAAGGCGCTCAGTGCGGTCATCCGCGATTTCTTTGGCCGGTCGCAGCTTTCGCAGTTCATGGATCAAACGAATCCGCTCGCAGAATTAACGCACAAGCGCCGTTTGTCGGCTCTTGGGCCTGGTGGCCTCAGCCGGGAGCGTGCCGGGTTCGAGGTGCGCGATGTTCATCCATCCCATTACGGGCGCATTTGTCCCATTGAAACACCGGAAGGTCCAAACATTGGCCTGATTAGTTCGATGAGCACCTTTGCGCGCATCAATGAGTTCGGCTTTATCGAAACGCCCTATCGTAAGGTGGAAAAGGGCCGCGTGACCGATCAGATCGAATATCTTACTGCTGATCGCGAGGAGAATTTCCTCGTTGCGCAAGCCAATGCGCCTGTTGACGGACGCGGACATTTCACAGGCGAAAAGGTATCGGTGCGTTACCGTGGCGACTTTCTGGAAGTCGATCCGTCCAAGGTGAACTACATGGACGTCTCGCCGAAACAGCTTGTATCAGTGGCGGCTGGCCTGATCCCGTTTCTCGAACACGATGACGCAAACCGGGCGTTGATGGGCTCTAATATGCAACGCCAAGGCGTACCTCTCGTGGTTTCCGAGGCGCCGCTGGTGGGCACAGGTTTGGAAGACAAAGTAGCGCGAGATTCTCACGCGGTTGTCCTGGCAACCGACAGCGGAAAGGTCGCTTCGGTTACGGCAGACCAAATCGTGGTCACGAAAGATGGTCATCTTCCCGAGAGCAAGAAGAAGCTTAAGACTGATCCGGAGGCTGGGATCCACGTTTATGAACTCCGCAAATTCATGCGGTCCAATGCCGGCACGTGCGTGAACCAGAAGCCGATTGTGCACAAAGGTCAGCACGTGAAACGGGGTCAAGTCATCGCCGATGGTCCAAACACCGATCAGGGCGAGCTGGCTCTGGGACGCAACGTGCTCGTCGCATTTATGCCATGGAATGGATACAACTTCGAAGACGCTATCATGATTTCAGAAAAAGTGGTCAAGGAGGATGTTTACACCTCCATCCACATTGATGAATTCGAGATCGGCGCGCGAGATACCAAACTCGGACCCGAAGAAATCACGCGCGATATTCCGAACGTCAGCGAAGAAGCTCTGCGCAACCTCGGACCTGATGGGGTTGTGCGGGTCGGCGCGGAAGTGAAGCCGGGCGACATTCTGGTCGGCAAGATCACCCCGAAGAGCGAAACCGAATTGGCGCCGGAAGAACGCCTGCTGCGTGCAATTTTTGGCGAGAAAGCAGCGGACGTGAAGGACACGTCGCTCACTGTTCCCTCAGGCACCTATGGGATTGTGATGGACGTAAAGGTCTCCTCCCGCCGCGAAGTTTCGCGCGAAAAACTCACGCCGGCGGAAACCAGACGACAACTCAAAACCATTAGTGAAGAACACAAGCGCAAGAAAGAGACGCTCGTCGAACAGTTGACTGACTCGTTATCGAACGTCCTGCTCGGCGAAAAAGTTCCTCTCGACGTCGTCAACGCCAAGAACGGCGAGATCATTATTCCAGCCAATCGCAAGATTACCAAGACCCTGTTGCGAAAGCTGGCGACAGCGCACGATCACATCGAGATCGATCCGAGTCCGATCCGCAATAAGATCCGGGAAATCATCGGCGCATATGAACACAAGTTCGCCGAGCTCGAACTCGAACGCGATCGCGCCATGGACCGGGTAGAAAGCGGTGACGATATCGATCCCGGAATCATCAAACAGGTCAAGGTCTATATCGCCAGCAAACGCAAACTGAGCGTCGGTGACAAGATGGCAGGGCGGCACGGAAACAAGGGTGTCGTCGCCCGCATTGTGCCCGAAGAGGACATGCCTTTCCTGGCAGACGGAACGCCGGTTGAAATTGTGCTTAATCCGTTGGGTGTGCCCAGCCGCATGAACGTGGGACAAGTTCTCGAAACACACCTGGGAGTTGCCGCGAGGGCACTCGGATTTAAGGTCGCCACCCCGGTGTTTGATGGAATCAAAGAAAAACAGATTCGCGAATATTTGCATGATGCCCGGAAGAAGGAGGGATTTACCTGGGTGCAGGAAAGCGGCAAGGCAAAGCTTTTCGACGGACGCACCGGCGATCCTTTCGATCAGGAGGTGGTGGTTGGCTACATCTATATGATGAAGCTCGGCCACTTGGTGGCGGACAAGATTCACGCTCGCGCGGTAGGCCCGTACTCGCTCGTCACTCAACAACCGCTCGGCGGGAAGGCCCAATACGGTGGCCAGCGTTTTGGTGAAATGGAGGTGTGGGCGCTGGAAGCTTACGGAGCCGCCTATACTTTGCAGGAACTGCTCACCGTTAAATCCGACGACGTGCAGGGGCGAACCCGGATTTATGAGTCGATCGTCAAGGGTGATAATTCGCTTGAAGCCGGTACACCTGAATCTTTCAACGTTCTAATCAAAGAAATGCAGAGCTTGGGCCTCGACGTGAAGGTCGGCGGCCAACCTCCTACGTTTCTGGAGAGCGTCGCGTAATTTTTAAATTGTAAATTATTTGTAAAAAATGAACGAACATTCCTGGCGTGAGTTAGTGGGCGAAGAGCGGCCCGTGGGTTTTGATCAAGTCGCGATTGGTGTCGCGTCGAGTGACACGATGCGCTCGTGGAGCAAAGGCGAAGTCAAAAATCCTGAGACAATCAATTATCGGACTTTCAAACCGGAAAAGGGAGGTCTTTTCTGCGAACGCATTTTTGGTCCGACGCGCGACTGGGAATGCTCATGCGGAAAATACAAGCGTATCAAGCATAAGGGCGTCATCTGCGATCGGTGCGGCGTCGAAGTTACGTTGGCTCGGGTCCGCCGTGAACGGATGGGTCATATCGAATTGGCCGTACCCGTCTCGCACATCTGGTTTTACAAATGCATGCCCTCGCGAATCGGGCTCATGCTGGATATGAGCGCCCGGCAGCTCGAACGGATCATCTATTACGAGGATTACATCGTCATCGATCCGGGCAAAACGCCACTACAGAAAACACAACTGCTTAACGAAGTCGAATACCGGGAGGCGCAGGAGCAGTACGGCGAAGATTTCGTTGCGGGCATGGGCGCGGAAGCGATCAGAAAACTTCTGGCCGAGATCGATCTCAACAAGCTCAACAAAGAGCTTGAGAAGGCGATGGCCGCCACCAAGAGCAAACAGATTCGCAAGAAACTCGCGAAGCGTCTCAAGCTCATCCAGGGCTTCCAAAATTCGCATGCGCGTCCGGAATGGATGATTCTGGACGTATTGCCGGTCATTCCGCCGGATCTGCGCCCTTTGGTTCCCCTCGAGGGCGGACGATTCGCCACCTCAGACCTGAACGACCTTTATCGCCGGGTTATTAATCGTAATAACCGGTTGAAAAACCTGCTCATGCTTAAAACGCCGGACGTCATCATTCGGAATGAAAAGCGGATGTTGCAGGAGGCGGTGGACGCTTTGTTCGACAATGGCAGACACGGTCGCGCTGTGACTGGCGCCGGGAATCGGCCTCTGAAGTCCCTGAGCGACATGCTAAAGGGCAAGGGTGGGCGTTTCCGTCAAAATTTGCTCGGCAAACGCGTCGATTACTCAGGCCGCTCCGTAATTGTGATCGGTCCGGAGCTAAAGCTGCATCAGTGCGGATTGCCGAAGAAGATGGCGCTGGTGCTTTTCGAGCCGTTTATTATCCGGCGGCTGAAAGATTTGGGCTACGTGCACACGGTGCGCAGC
>WNEN01000095.1_pt1 | contig 13773 bp, 10 predicted proteins | sample 5399951 | NCBI WGS metagenome assembly WNEN01 (sample SAMN13153327, study PRJNA577476) | soil metagenome | isolation source: 20 cm grassland meadow soil 5 days after 1st rain plot 2 | place: USA:California | collected 2015-09-21
TCGGCCATCGACATCGTCGTCGGATCGCACACGACACCGCCCTTGGCGCCGCCAAACGGGATGTTGACCAGCGCACACTTCCACGTCATCCAGGCCGCCAGCGCCTTGACCTCTTCGAGCGTGACGTTGAGATCGAACCGGATCCCGCCTTTGGCCGGACCGCGCGACGTGTTGTAAAGCACGCGGTATCCGGTGTAGACCTCGACTTCGCCGTTGTCGCGGACGATGGGGAGCGACGTGATGATCTGTTTTTCGGGATTGCGCAGCACCTTGTAAAGACCACGATCCAGATTGAGCAGCTTGGCGGCATGGTCGAACCGCTCCATCATCGCCTCGAAGGGGTTCTCCTCGGCGAGGAAGGTCTGTTTGTCGGGACGAATAATCGCTGGTTCGCTCATACGACCCTTGTCAGTACCCCCTCGAGGACCCGTTCGACGGCCTGGCCGTTCAACTCCCACCGCAGCGCGAGCTGGGCGACGAGCGGCTCCGGGGGAGGCGCATCCTCCGGCCAGCGGCTGCGCAGCTTCACCGCGTCCTTCTCGGTGACTACAACATAATCGGCGTGTTTTGCGGCCTGCGCGAGTCGGGCGACATCGTCCGGCGGGTACGCGTGATGGTCTTGATATGCCATGAGTTGCACGCTCGCCCCAAAGCTGCGGACCTGCGCCGCGAAGCTGACGGGATCGGCGATGCCGGCGGCCACGATCACGCGCTTCTTGGCGAGTGCGGACAGCTCGACCCGGCGGCCCGACCGAAGACCGGCCAGCGCATCGAGCGCGAGCTGCACCGTCGCCACGACCGCGTTGGGCCAGCGCGCGGAAATGCGTCCGGCCAGCGCGCGAGACTCCGCAACCGCCGCGCGCCGCCGGGTCACGACGATCACATCCGCGCGACCCAGGGCGCTCCAGTCTTCGCGCCAGGGACCGGCCGGAAGCGGCCAGGCGACGTGGCGCGGCGGCGAGCTCTCCGTGCTGACGACCGCGATGTTGACGTCACGCCCGACATTGAGCCGCTGGTAGGCATCGTCGAGCACGAGGACGCGTGCCCCTTGCTCCCGTGCCTTGCGTGCGCCCGCGATACGATCGGGATCGGGCACGACCACCGCGTCAGGAACCAGCCGCTGATGCACCGCCTGCTCGTCGCCGCGATACCCGCGCAGCAGGATTCCGGGCTTGACGCCGTGGCGCGCGAAGTACGCGGCCACCCACGCGGCCAGCGGCGTCTTCCCCGCACCGCCGACGGCAAGATTCCCGATCGCCACGGACGGCAACGGCAACGGGCGGCGGCGCAGCCAGCCGCGCGCGTACGCCTTGGCGCGCGCGCTCATGATCGAGCGATAGACGAACGCGACGGGCAGCAGCACGCCGCGCGCCGCGCGCGCGGGTGCGGCGCCGCTCCACCAGAGCCACTGCGCGATCCGCTGCGCGCTCATGCGGGGCCGGCTCCGGTCCCGGTCACCTCGTGAAGGGTGCGCTGCACGGCGGCCATGCCCTGGCGGAGGCCGTCCTTGCCGGGACCAATCGTGATCGGCGCGCTGAAGCGCACGTCGATCGCGGCGAAGGGTTTGGGGATGCACATCCGGTCCCACGATCCCAGATACCATGCGGAGGACACCCGCGCCCCGGCCGCGATAATCGAGACTCCGGCATGCTGCGCGGCGGCGATCGCCCCCGGTTGCACGCGCTCACGCGGACCCCGCGGCCCATCAGGCGTCATGGCGACGGTCGCGCCCGCCTGGAGCGCCCGCACGATGCCCAGCAGGCCGATGTCACCCCCGCGCTGCGTCGAGCCGCGGACGGAGCGATAGCCCCAGCTCTCGGCGAGGTCCACGAGGTACCCGCCGTCGCGATGGCGGCTAACGAGCAAGACGATGTCCTCGTGCTTGCGCACCGGCAGGAGCGGGAGAATGCGTGAATGCCACAGGACGAAGATAAGCGGTGGTTTCCAGGCCTCGACGCCGCTGACCCGATAGCGCCAGGTCACCGCAAGCCCCCGGATCATGGGAGGTCCGAGCGCCTGTGCGAGCGGCTCGGCCCAGCGCAGCTTCATCGGATTAGTCCCGCCGCGAGCTCGGCCACTCGTTGGGCGGCGCCGGGTGCGCCGAGCCGGTCGCGCACAATCTGCAGCCCCTCCCGCTGGCGGCGGGTTGCCGGATTCCGCGCATCGAGCAGCGGGAGCACGCCGGCCGCGAGCACGTCGGGCCGGGCGCGCGCTTGCAGGAACTCGGGCGCGACTTCGTAGCCGGCGACGAGGTTCACGAGGCCGGCCCACTGCACCCGCACGACCCGGCCCGCGATGAACCAGGAAATCGGATGCACGCGATACGTGATCACCATCGGCATGTCCGCGACCGCGGCTTCCAGCGTTGTCGTGCCCGATTTACAGATCCCTGCATCGGCCGCCGCGAACACGAGCAGCGGATCGCCGAGATGCACCGTGATCGCCCCGGGATCGGGATAATCGGCGTGCGAGGTGCCGGCCACGACGATCTGCACATCGGGACGCTGCGCCGTGACGAGCGCCGCCGCCTCGCGAACGATACGCCAGTGCCGTTTGACCTCCTGCCGGCGACTTCCCGGAAAGAGACCGAGCGTCGGCCGCTCCGGATCGAGGCCAAGGGCGCGGCGCGCGTCGGCGCGCGCCGGCGGCGGCGGCCGGTCCTTGAGCGGATGGCCGACGAACGTGGCCGGCACGCCGCGCTCGCGAAAGAACTGCTCTTCGAAGGGAAGAATCACGGCGAGCTGCTGTACGGGAGCGAGCTTCTTCACGCGCTTCGGTCCCCAGGCCCACATCTGCGGCGCGATATAGTAGAGGACGGGGATGCCGGCCGCCGCGGCGGCCGCGGCGGCGCGAAGATGGTAGCCCGGATAATCCACGAGAATGACGAGATCGTAGCGCTTGTCCGCGAACGACTTCTTGATGCGATTCAGCAACCGGAAGTGCGCCGGAATTTTCTCGAGCGCTTCGACGAAGCCGACCACGGAGTACGACTCCATCCGGTCGAGCACCCGGACGCCGGCGCGCTCGAGCAGCGGGCCGCCGAGCGCCTCGAGCTCGACGCCGGGGAGTCTCTGGCGCAATGCCGTTGCGACCGCCGCCGCATGTGCATCAGCCGATGGTTCGCCTGCCGAGATGTAGATCCGGGTGGCGGTCACGGCCGCGCCGCGGCGAGCGGCGAGGCATTGATGGCGTCGGCAACGCGATAGGCGAGAGCCAGCGCCTGGAGACCGGCTGCGCCGGTGACGACGACGTTGCCGTCGCCGCGCACCGCCCGCAGGAAGCTCTCCAGCTCGAGCTTGAGCGGCTCGGCTTCGGGCGCGTCGAGCTTGACGTGCTCGACGATCTCCTCGATGCGCGTGGCGCCGAATCCCTGCCACCCGTCCTTGAGCCGGTAGAAATCGCCTTTGCCCTGCGCGAGATCGAGCGAGAAGTACCCGGTGGGCTGGAAAATGCGGAGCTTGCGCGTGCGCTCGCGCGAGACGCGGCTCGCGGTGATGACCGCGACGGCGCCGTTGGCGAATTCGACGCGCGCATTCGCGATGTCCACGTGCGGCGTGAGGATGGGCACGCCGGTGGCGCGCACTTCGCCGACCTCCGAGCGCACGAGCTCGAGCACCAGGTCGAGATCGTGGATCATGAGATCGAGGATGACCGCGACGTCGGTGCCGCGCGGCTGGAACGGCGCCAGCCGCTCGGTCTGGAGAAACCGGGGCTCATCGAGATAGGGCGTCGCGGCGCGGACGGCGCGATTGAAGCGCTCCACGTGGCCGACCTGCAGGCAGACCTTCCGCTCGCGCGCCGTGTGCACGAGCTGCTCGGCGCCGGGCAGCGTGTCGGCGAGCGGCTTTTCGACCAGCGCATGGAGCCCGCGCTCGAGTACCGGCAGCGCGATCTCGACGTGCGCGGGCGTCGGCACCACGACGGTCACCGCCTCGACGTTGTCGAGCAGCGCTTCGAGGGAGGGATGCGCGACCGTCTCGAGCTCTTTGGCGACCTGCGCCGCGCGCGCGGCATTGTGATCGTAAAAGCCGACGAGCTCGGCGCCTGCGATCTTCTTGAGCAACCGGATGTGATGGAAGCCGAGCACCCCCGCGCCCACCACACCGACGCGCACCCGTCTCCCTTGTGCCTTCTCCCTTCCCGTCACACCATGACCCCGCGCTGCGACGCCTCGATGAACCGCAGGAACGTCTCGACCTCGGCGATCTGTGGCAGCTCGACACGCGCGCGCGCGATGCCCTGGCTGACGGTCAGATCCGAGTTGAACACCAGGCGGTACGCCCGCTTCAAGGCCAGCTTCAGCTCCGGCGAAAAGCCGGCGCGCTGCAATCCCACCGAATTGAGCCCGTAGAGGTGCACGGGATTGCCGGCCGCCTTCGTATAGGGCGGTACATCCTGATTCACGCGCGACGCGCCGCCGACGAAGGCGTAGGTGCCGATGCGCACGAATTGATGAATCGGGACGAGGCCGCTGATGATCGCGCGGTCGTCCACGGTGACGTGTCCGGCCATCTGGATGCCGTTGGCCATGATCACGTCGTTCCCGACGACGCAATCATGCGCGACGTGCACGTACGTCATCAGGAAGCAGCGCTCGCCGATCGTCGTCTTGCCGGTCGCCGTGCTGCCGCGATTGACGGTGCAGTACTCGCGGATGATCGTGCCGCTGCCGATCTCCACCCACGTCTCCTCGCCCTTGTATTTGAGATCCTGCGGATCGTTCCCGATGACGGTGCCGTAGCCGATCTTCACCCCTTCGCCGACGCGCGTATTGCGTTCGATCACGGCGTGCGCCGAGATGGTGCAGCGATCGCCGACGGTCACCTTGGGGCCGATGACGCAGTAGGGCCCCACCGAGACGTCGGCGCCCAGATCGGCGGTGGGATCGACCAGCGCGGTCCGATGAATCATTTGTCCACGGCCATTGCCATCATCTCGGCCTCGGCGACCACCTGGCCGTCCACGAACCCGACGCCTTTCATGCGGCAGGTCTTCCCCCGGAACTGGATCATATCGAGCTCGAAGCGAATCTGATCTCCTGGGACTACGGGCCGCCGGAACTTGACGTTGTCGAGGGACATGAAGTAGACGACCTTGTTCGCGTTATCCCCTTCGTAGTGGCTCATCAGCAGCATGCCGCCGACCTGCGCCATCGCCTCGATGATCAGCACGCCCGGCATGATCGGGTGACCGGGAAAGTGTCCCTGAAAGAACGGCTCGTTGATCGTGACATTCTTGATCCCGACGATCCGTTTCAGCCCTTCCACCTCGATGATCCGGTCCACGAGCAGGAACGGATAGCGGTGGGGCAGATAGTCCATGATCTTGCTGATGTCCATCGCCGGCATGCCGGTGCGCCTCCCTGCGCGAGCGAGTGCCCGCGCCAGCGCGATATTGCCGCCGTGGCTGGGCCGTGTCGCCACCACGTGAGCCTGAATCCGGGCGCCGGTGAGCGCCAGGTCCCCCACGATATCCGCCGCCTTGTGCCGCACGAACTCATCCGGCCAGCGCAATGCGCCGCCGTGCACCACCCCGCGCTCGTCGAGCACGATCGCGTTCGCCGCGGATGCGCCCTTGATCAAGCCCCGCGCCTGCAGCTCCGCGACCTCGTGGGTGAAACCGAACGTGCGCGCCGGCGCGAGCTCGACGGCGAAGCTCTCCGGCGTCACGTCGTAGGTGCCCGCCTGCCGGCCGATCAGGGGATGCGCCCACTCGATCGACACAGTCAGGCGCAGCATCTTCGCGGGCGCGACGATGTAGGTCGCATCCTTGTCCGTCACCGTGAACGGCGCCGTGACCATCAGGACCGCGGACTCACCGCCGACGGCGGCCGGCTCCGCTCGCGCGAGCGCTTCAAAATACGGCTGGACGCTGCCATCGAGGATGGGCGGCTCCGGCCCCGTCAGCTCGATCGTCAAATCGTCGATCGCGTGCGCGGCGACGGCGGCCAGCACATGCTCCACCGTGTGGATCGTGGCCTCGCCGTGCCCGATCGCCGTCCGCCGGTCGACGGCTTCGACTTCCGTGAGGCGCGCGGGGACTTCAGGCTTTCCCGCAAGATCGGTCCGGCGGAACACGATACCCTGTCCCGCCGGGGCCGGCAAAAACGTCGCTTCCGTGGTGGCACCCGTGTGCAGTCCCGTCCCGCGCACTGCCGCGGGCCGCGTGACCGAGCGCCTAGGAGGCAGGAGGAGCCTCGGGTTTGGGTTGCACGAGCGCTTCGAGCTTGTCGACGATCTTCGCCAGCCGGTAGAGGGCGACCTGCCCGCGCAGCAGCTCGAGGCGCGGGCGCGCGGGCGTCCCGAATCTCGTTGCGCCCGCGGGAATGTCGGTGAACGTGCCCGATTGCACGAGCAGACGTCCGCCGCGGCCGATGTTGACGTGGTCGGAAACGCCCGCCTGCCCCGCGATGATCACATCGTCCTCCAGCTGGCTGCTGCCCGCGACCCCGGACTGCGCCATGATCAGGCAGCGCGCGCCGATCCGCACGTTATGCGCGATGTGGACCAGGTTGTCGATCTTCGTGCCTGAGCCGATCACCGTGTCATCCACGCTGCCGCGATCGACGCACGTGTTCGCGCCGATTTCGATGTCGTCGCCGATGAGGCACCGGCCCACGTGCGGAATCTTGCGGTGCTCCTCACCGGCCTTGCCGGGGATGTAGCCGAACCCGTCGCTGCCCAGCACCGCGCCCGCGTGCACGATCACGCGCTTTCCCAGCGCGGTCCCCGAGTACAGCGTGACGCCCGGGTAGAGCTGCGTGTCGTCGCCGACGGCGACGCCGTCGCCAAGCACGCACCCCGCGCCGATGCGCACGTTCTTGCCGAGCTGCACCTCGCGGCCGAGCACGGCATTCGGACCGATCGCGACGGGCTCCTGCCATGTCGCGCCCCGTCCGATGACCGCCGTCGGATGGACGCCCGGCTCCCACACGGCCTGCGGGTACAGCACCGGCAGCACGACGAGCAGCGCGACGTACGGATCCGCGACGACGACGCGCGTGTCCGGCCCCCCGGGGGACGCTGCCAGCGCCGGCGCCACGAGCACGACCGACGCGCTGGTGCGCTCAAAGTATCGGACGTATCGGGGTGAGGCAAGAAAAGAAAGATCGCCGGGACCCGCCCGCTCGAGCGGCGCGATCCCGGCGACCGTCGTCGATCCCGGCCCCACCAGCGTGCCGCCGGTGAGGGCCGCGATCTCACTAGCGGACAGGGTGCGCGTGGTGAGCTACTGCGCCTGCGTCAGGCGCGCCAACACACGCGGGGTGATGTTGAGCGCCGGATCGGCGGCAAGCAGGAACCCGCCACCCGCGTCGGCGTCGATGATCAGCGAATAATTGCTCTCGGCGCGGATGCCCTGAATGATGGAGTTGATCCGGTTGCGCAGCGGCTCCATCAACTCGTCTTCCTTCGCCTGCGCGGTGTCCTGCAACGCCTGCTGCCGTTGCACCATGCGCTGCTGCATCCCCTGCAGATCCTTCTGCTTCGCCTGGCGCGCGGCCGGCGAGAGCGCGATCGACTGCTGGTCGAATGCCTGCACCGCCGAGTCGAGCTGCTGCTGCAACCGCTGCAGCTCGCCCTGGTACCCGGTCACGAGCTTCCGGTACGTCGATTCAGCGGCCACGTATCCCGGCGTGCGGCGCAGCACCTCCTGGAGATTGACATACGCGATCCGCGCCGTCGGCACGGTGCTGGTCTGCGCCGCCCCTCCTCCCGTCCCCGCTCCCGTGGCGGACGCCGGCGGAGGAGGCGGCGGTGGCGGCGGAGCGCCGGGGCGGCCGCCCTGCGCCAGGGCGGCGGTGGAGACCGATGCCAACAGCACGACGGCGGCGAGCGACACGAGTACGAGACGCTGCATAACGCACGAACTCCCGAAGTAGGACATGTGGTGGTGGCGGGCGCAGCATGCTGCGCCCCGACTCTTAGAAGAAGTTGCCGAGCTTAAAGTGCAGTTTCCAGGCTGGCTTCGGGTGGCCCAGGACGTCCACCCGGTCGAAGCCGTACGCATAGTCGATGCCGAGTGGTCCGAGAGGCGAAATCACGGCCGCGCCGATGCCGGCGCCGCGGAACAGCCGGGTCGGATCGAACTGCGCCGGCCGATTCCAGACGTTGCCGGCGTCCAGGAACGTCGAGAGATAGAGCATCTGCGACACCCGCATGCCCAGCTCGCCGGTAAAGGTGAAGAACGCCTTGCCGAACGCATTCGGGCTCGCGCCGTTGGTCCCGGCGGTGGGATCGTACCCGAACGGCGTGATGGAGGCCTCGTCATAGCCGCGGAGCGGAATGAAGAACTGGGTGCCGCCCAGGGTGAACAGCTGTTCGAAGAACGGCGAGTAGCCGAACACGAAGCCGGACCGCGACGAGAAGCCGAGGACGAACTTCACGTTGGACTGCGCGGGGTTGCCGAGCGTGCCGATCGGGGCGTAGAAGTGGCCTTCGAGATCGATGCGCTGGAAGTTGCCCGCGCCGCCCAGCGGTCCGCCGCTCTGCGACGCGCCGAGCTGCACCATGGTGCCCGCGGTCGGGAACGGCAGGTCGACCCGCGTGTCGCGCATCAGCGAGGCGCCGAGTGTCGAGCGGATACAATTGTTGCAGCGGAACGCCGCCGAGAACGCGAGGTTCGACGCGGAGCCGATGAAGCTCTGCTGATCGAGGCTGTAATTGAGGAACAGCCGCGTGTAGTTGTCCCCGAAGATGGGGAAGCCGAGCTGGAGGTTCCCGCCGCGGCGCCGGAGCCGGCCGACGTCGGCGATGATGTAGCGCACGCGCGTGTTGTGCACGCCGATCGTCGCCGAGATGCGCGACTCGCGCACGGCGGGATCGGTGTACGAGACGTCGAAATCGTTGATGTTCTTTCCGAACTGCCACTGGAACCGGCCGCGCTTGCCCTGCCCGAACAGATTCGGCTCGTCGAGCCCGAGGAAGCCGCCGACGCCGGTGCCCTGTCCCACCGACGCGCCGAAGTTGATGTTGCCGGTCCGCTTCTCGGAAACCTTGAACACGACGTCGATGTCGCCCTGATCGTTCGCCGGCTTGGTGTCGGGGAACGGCAGCGGCTGGTTGAAGAAGCCGAGGTTCGAGACGCGCTGGTAGGACGCGAGCAGCGCGTCCTGGCGGAACACGTCGCCCGGGACCATCACGATCGCTTCGCGGATCACGCGCTCGTGCGTCACGTCGTTGCCGCGGATCTCGACGTGCGCGACGATCGCCGGCTGTCCCTCCGTGATCGCCCAGCGCAAGTCCACCACCGGCTTGCCGTCCGGCCCGATGCGCCGGAGCACGTCCGGCCGCACGTTGACGTAGATGTATCCGTTGTTGAAGTAGAGCGTCTGGAGCTTGCGGGTCGCATCCTGCCATTCCTGGTCGTCGAAGAACACGGTGTGGCGCTTCGACATGCCCAGAAAGCCGCTGCTCTGGTCGGCGCGGAAGGGATAGAACGTCTGCAGCTCGTCGGTCGAGAACCGCCGGTTCCCGACGATCTCGAACGACCCGATCCGGTACGGCTCCCCCTCGCTCACGTTCACGACCAGCGTGGCTTTTCCGGTCTTCTCGTTGACGGCGAGGGAATCGTCGAGGACCTGGAAATCGACGTAGCCCTGCTTGCCGTAAAATGCCGGCAGCTTCTGATGCAGGTCGTCGCCGATTTTGTCGTCGTTGTATTCGCCCGAGCGGAACCACCAGAATCCTTCGGGGCGCGAGCTCATCTGCGCCGAGAGCTGCTCGTCCGTGAAGTGGGTGTTGCCCTGGAAGTCCACGCGCGCAATGGCGACCCGACGCCCTTCGAACACGTCGAAGATCACGCGCACGCCGGACGAGTCGTGCTCGTAGACGTAAACCGGCGTGGTGTGCGCGAGATAGTAGCCCTGCGCGTGATAGAACGAATCGATCCGCGCGCGCGAGCGCGCCACGGCGGCGGGATCGAGCGGACGGGTCTCCGCGAGCTGCACTTTGTCGTGCACGCTGTGATCGGGCAGGCGCTCCACGCCGCGCACCGCCCACTTCACGAGCAGCGGCCGCTCGTGCACATGAATCAGCAGGACGTTCTTGCCGTCCACTTCTTCCTGGGTGAGATCGACGCGGTCGAACTGCCCGCTGCCATAGAGCGCCTGGATCGCGCGCTGGACGTCGCGGTAGTTGATCGGATGGCCCGGCGCGAGGCCGCTGGTCTGAATGACGCTGATGGGGGTGTTGCGGTGATTTCCGACCACGGCGATCGAGTCGGGGACGGGCGCCTGGCTATTCAACGTCGCCCCCGCCCCCCCGGCCTGTGCGGCGCACAGACCCGGGGTGACGGCGGCGAAACTCAATAAGAATGAAAGGGTAAACCGGCGAATCACGCCTTCGAGCCGGAGAGTGCCCGGAAGGCCAGGCGCTCCTTGTCGGGGGCGACGTCGACTTCAATCTCGTCACCCTTTGCGAAATCTCCGACGAGGATCTTCTCCGACAGCGGGTCCTCGACGTACTTCTGAATGGCGCGCTTCAGCGGCCGCGCGCCGAAATGCTCGTCGTACCCGTGATCGACCAGGAAATCGGTCGCCGCCTGCGTGAGCCGCAGGGTGAGCTCTTCTTCGCCGAGACGCTTCTGCACATCGCGCGCGAGAATCGACACGATCAGCGCAATGTGCTCGCGCGTGAGCGCGTGGAATACGATCACATCGTCCAGCCGGTTCAGGAATTCCGGATTGAAGACCTTGTTGATCTCTTCCTTCACCTTCTCCGACATCCGCTCGAACTCGTTCCGCGGATCCGCCTTGCCGAAGCCGAGGGCCTTGCCCTTGGCCACGTCGCGGGCGCCGACGTTCGACGTCATGATCACCACGGTGTTCTTGAAGTCGATCAACCGGCCGTAGTTGTCGGTGAGATGCCCTTCATCGAGCACCTGCAGCAGGATGTTGAAGACGTCGGGGTGCGCCTTCTCGATCTCGTCGAGCAGCACCACCGAGTACGGCTTCCGCCGCACGGCCTTGGTCAGCGTGCCGGAATCTTCATAGCCCACGTATCCCGGCGGCGCGCCGATCAGCCGGCTGACGGAGAACTTCTCCATGTACTCCGACATGTCGACGCGGATCAGCGCGTTGGCATCGGCGAACAGGAAGCGCGCGAGCGCGCGGGCCAGTTCGGTTTTGCCGACGCCCGTGGGGCCGCTGAAAATGAACGAACCGATGGGACGCTTGGGATCCTTGAGGCCGGCCCGGCTGCGCCGGATCGCCCGCGAGATCACCTCGATCGCCTCGTTCTGGCCGACGACGCTCTGGTGCAGCTCGTCTTCCATGCGGAGCAGCCGCGCGGTCTCGGCTTCCTGCAGCCGGGTGACCGGGATGCCGGTCCAGCGCGACACGATGAACGCGACGCCTTCTTCACTGATGGTGGGCCGCCGGGTCTGGCGCTCGCGCTCCCACTCCTCCTGCTTGCGGCGGATCTCCGCCTGGAGCTCACGCTCCGAGTCACGCAGCGACGCGGCCTTCTCGAAGTTCTGGTCGCGCACGGCCGCTTCCTTGTCGCCGTTGATCCCTTCGAGCTTGTCCTTCAGCTCGGCGACTTCGGGCGGCGGCACCTGGGCCGCGAGCCGGGCGCGCGCGCCCGCTTCGTCGATCACGTCGATCGCTTTGTCGGGCAGGAAGCGGTCGGTGATGTAGCGCTCCGACAGCTTGGCCGCTTCGACGAGCGTGTCGTCGGGAATGATGACGCGGTGGTGATCTTCATACCGCTTCCGCAGGCCCTTGAGGATCTCGATCGTCTCGTCCACGGTCGGCGGATCGACGATCACCGTCTGGAACCGCCGCTCGAGCGCGCCATCCTTCTCGATGTACTTGCGGTACTCGTTCAACGTGGACGCGCCCACGCACTGGAGCTCGCCGCGCGCGAGCGCGGGCTTCAGCATGTTGGACGCGTCGACCGCGCCCTCGGCGGCGCCCGCGCCGACGAGCGTGTGCAGCTCGTCGATGAACAGAATGATGTTCTTGTTCTGCGCGATCTCGTTGATGACCGCTTTGAGCCGCTCTTCGAACTGGCCGCGGTACTTGGTGCCGGCGATGACGGCGGCCATGTCGAGCGACAGGACGCGATGGTCTTTGAGCGCGTCGGGGCACTGCCCGCCCGAGATCAGCTGGGCCAGGCCTTCGACGATCGCCGTCTTGCCGACGCCCGGCTCCCCGATCAGGACCGGATTGTTCTTCTTGCGGCGCGACAGGATCTCCATCACGCGCTCGATTTCCTTCTGGCGCCCGATCGTCGGGTCGAGCGCGCCTTCGGCGGCCAGCTGCGTGAGATCGCGGCAGAAGTGGTCGAGTGCCGGCGTCTTCGATTTCTTCTCGCTCTTGGGAGGCGTCGGCTGCGCGCCGGTGCCGCCGCCCGCGGGCGTCTGCGGCATCTCGCTGCCGAGCAGCCGCAGCGTCTCCGCGCGCGCCTGCTCGAGGTTCACGCCCGCGTCGGTCAACACCTGCGCGGCGATGCCCTTCTCTTCGCGCAGCAACCCGAGCAGCAGGTGCTCGGTGCCGACATAGGAGTGATTGAGCTCGCGCGCTTCGCTCATCGCCAGCTCGAGCACCTTCTTGGCGCGCGACGTGTATGGCAGATCCGGCCCGGCGGCGGCCGCGGCCTTGCCCTTCTTCACCGTCTCCTCGATCTTCTGCTGAATCTCCTCGAGATCGACGTTGAGATTGGTCAGGACCGCTGCGGCGACGCCTTCGCCCTCGCGGATCAAGCCGAGCAGGATGTGCTCAGTGCCGACGTACTCGTGATGCAGACGGGCCGCCTCTTCGCGGGCCATCTGCAGAACTTTCCGAACTCGATCCGTGAAATTGTAGCCGTTCATCTATCTTGAACTCACCCTTTCGCCTTCAGCTGGACTCCGCTTCGAGCAGGCGCCGCACAAACGCAGCGCGGACCGTGGGCAACTCCCGGTCGCCGGCCGACCGTCCGTCCATCGCCGCCAGGTGCGCAGGTTGCGTGTAGATCAGCAGCTTGTTGAGCGTATACACCCCCGGCCCTGGAAGCAGCTTCAGACTCATACCCAACCGCACGCCGCTCAGCAGATTCATCGTCTCTTCAAATGACAGGCGCCGTGCATGCTTCAGCAATCCATAGGCCCGCCATGTCTTGTCTTCCACTTCCTCGGGCGCCGTTCTCAACAGCACGTCCCGTGCCTGCTCCTCATATTCGACAACCTGCCGCACGATCTTCCCGAGGTGATCGATCAACTCGTCTTCTGTCTTCCCCAAGGTCGTTTGGTTGGACAACTGGAAGAAATTTCCGACTACTTCACTGCCTTCCCCGTACAAGCCCCGAAAGGTTAACCCTACCTGCGAAAGTCCCTGCAGAACTTTGTTGATTTCCTTGGTCAAAACAAGGCCCGGCAAATGGATAAGCACACTCGCGCGCAGCCCGGTGCCGGCATTCGTGGGACAAGACGTAAGATAGCCAAATTCAGGATGAAAGGCGAAAGGAACGAGCTTCCCGAGCTCGGCATCCACTGCTTCGACAGCGGCGTAGGCATCTTCCAAATCGAACCCCGACCACATGCCGTGCAACCGCAGATGGTCCTCTTCATTTACCATGACACCAACCTGGTCCTGCACGAGCAGCGCCGCACCAGGGCGCGCACGCGCCTCGCGCTCCAGCCCCGCCAACTCCTTGCTGACGAGATGGCGTTCGTGTAGCAACTGCCGTTCTGACCGTTCCATTTGATCGAGGCGGAATACCACCGCGTTCGCCAGATGTTCGGTGGCCCCGGCGGCTTCGCTTACCCGTTCCAGAACGGCGGTCCGATCGGTGT
>WNEN01000099.1_pt1 | contig 13450 bp, 12 predicted proteins | sample 5399951 | NCBI WGS metagenome assembly WNEN01 (sample SAMN13153327, study PRJNA577476) | soil metagenome | isolation source: 20 cm grassland meadow soil 5 days after 1st rain plot 2 | place: USA:California | collected 2015-09-21
CGAATACTTCGAGAACCGCAATCCCGCCGATTGGAATGACGTCATCGGTCTGTTCCCGCGGTCCGGCGCCGACGACCTGAAGCGTGGCATCGCATCAGCGAAGCGTGGTTTTGCGCAGTGGTCCAAGACTCCGGCACCGATCCGCGGGCAGGTGTTGCAGCGCGTCGGTCAGCTGCTGGTGGAGCGCAAAGACGAGCTTGCGCGCGCGATGACGCGGGAGATGGGGAAGGTGGTCGCCGAAACAGGTGGCGACGTGCAGGAAGGGATCGACACGGCCTTCTACGCGGCGACGGAGGGGCGGCGCCTGTTCGGCCGCGTCGTACCGTCCGAGCTGCGCAACAAATGGGCGATGAGCTACCGCCGGCCGATCGGCGTCGCCGGGTTGATCACGCCGTTCAACTTCCCGCTCGCGATTCCCACCTGGAAAATGTTTCCCGCGCTGCTGTGCGGGAACGCCGTGATTTTCAAGCCCGCCGAGGACGTCCCGCACACGGCGCATTTGCTGGTCGAGGTGTTGCTCGAGGCCGGCGTGCCGCCGGAGGTCGTCCAGCTCGTGCATGGGCAAGGCTCGGTCGTGGGCCGCGCGCTCGTCGAGCATCCCGAGGTGCCCGTGATCTCCTTCACCGGATCGACCGATACCGGCTCGGCGATCGGCGCGACGTGCGGGAGGATGCACAAGCGCCTGTCGCTCGAGATGGGTGGCAAGAATGCGATGATCGTGATGGACGATGCCGACCTCGATCTCGCGCTGGACGGCGTCTTGTGGGGTGCCTTCGGCACCACGGGCCAGCGCTGCACCGCCACGAGCCGCCTGATTCTGCAGGAGAAAGTCCACGACAAGTTCGTGCAGATGCTGGTCGATCGCGCCGGCAAGCTGCGCCTGGGTCCCGGCCTCGATTCCAAGAGCGAAGTCGGGCCTCTGATCCACGAAGACGCGCGCCAGAAGGTGGCCGAGTATGTCGACATCGCCAAGAAAGAGGGCGCGAGTGTCGCGCTGGGCGGCAAGATCCCCCAGAGCGACAAGCGGCTCGAGTGCGGCTGGTTCTACGAGCCGACAGTGCTGACAGGCGTCAAACCGGGAATGCGCGTCGAACAGGAAGAGATTTTCGGTCCGGTGCTGGCGGTGCTCAGAGCCCGGGACCTGCCGGACGCGATTCAGATCAATAATGGCGTGAAGTACGGACTATCCTCCTCCCTGTACACGCGCGACGTGAATGCCGCCTTCACGGCGATGACCGATCTCGATACGGGCATCACGTACGTCAACGCGCCGACGATCGGCGCGGAGGCGCACCTGCCGTTTGGGGGCGTCAAGCAGACAGGGAATGGCCATCGCGAGGGTGGATGGGAGGTGTACGACTTCTACTCGGAGACGAAGACGATCTACGTGGACTTCTCCGGGCACCTGCAGCGGGCGCAGATCGATACCGAGTAGCCCTTGACGGCACCAGGGCCGCAGGGGTAGACTAGTCGTACAACTGAAGACTCGTGGTCATTTGCCGCGTATTGCCGCCACGTTAAACAAAGTGCTAAAAAGCGAACTCGCCCGCGGCTTTATTAGTCCGGGCGATGGTTGTTTTCGGAACTCGCTTTCTCGCGGCTTCACGCCGGAGGAGCGATGACCGCCCGCAAAGTCACGGTCGCCACGTTGTCCGCCTTGAAAGCCCGCCACGAAAAAGCGGTGTTCATCACCGCCTACGATTATCCCACGGCGACGTTCGCCGACCGCGCGGGTGTGGACATGATTCTGGTCGGCGACTCCGCGGCCATGACCATGCTGGGCCTGCCAAGCACCTTGCAGATCTCCCTGGATGAGATGCTCGTCTTCATCCGCGCCGTCACGCGTGCCGCCAAACACGCCTTCGTGGTTGGCGATCTGCCGTTCCTGTCGTATCAGCCCTCCGATGAAACAGCGATCCGCAGTGCTGGTGCCTTCATAGCGGCCGGCTGCGACGCGGTGAAGTGTGAAGGGGGAAGCCGCGTCGCACGCCGCGTCCGCGCCATGGTGGATGCCGGCATCGCCGTCATGGGTCACCTCGGCCTCACTCCGCAAAGTCTCGGCCAGCTCGGCGGCTACCGCGTGCAGGGCAAGTCGCTCGCGGCTGCCGAGCAGCTGCTGCGCGACGCCGAGGCACTCGAGCGAGCGGGCGCGTTTTCGGTTCTGCTGGAAGCGGTGCCTGCCGAGACCGCAGCCTTCGTCAGAGAACGGGTGGATCTGCTGGTGTACGGCATCGGCGCGGGACCGGAAGTCGATGGCCAGCTGGTGATCTCGCACGATCTCCTGGGCAACTTTGTGGGTGAGATCGCGCCCAAATTCGTGAAGCGATATGCCGATGTCGGTGCGAATGTCGAGCGGGCGTTTGCGGAATATGCGCGCGACGTGCGCGCGGGCGCGTTCCCGGGACCGGAACATTGTTATCAGATCGACGCCGCAGATGAGGCGCTGATTCGCGCGGCGCGTCAGCGCACCGTACACCCGGTAGTCGCGGCAGTCACGGCATGACAGCCACTCGCGCTACCGCGCTCGGTGTGCGTCCGCGGCCCCAGCGGTGCCGGGCCTGCGGCGCCGACCATGAGGCTTCACCCACTGCCATCTGTGAGCACTGCCTGGGGCCACTGGACCCTGTGCTCGATCCGGCGCGTGTGCTTCCGACGCGAGAGGACATCGCCACGCGGCCCTGGTCCCTGTGGCGCTACCGCGAGTGGTTGCCGTTCGACGGCGACCCCGTGCTGTCACTCGATACCGGGGGCACGCCGCTCGTCGAGGCGCCCCGGATCGCGGCGCGCCTTGGCGTCGCGCGCGCCTGGGTGAAAAACGACGCGGTGTCGCATCCGTCGCTCTCGTTCAAAGACCGCGTCGTCGCAACCGCAATCAACGCGGCCGCGGCGTTTGGGCTCGACACCATCGGCTGCGCGTCCACGGGCAATCTTGCCAACGCGGTCGCCGCGCAGGCTGCTCGCGCCGGCCTCAAAGCCTGGATCTTCATTCCGGAGGAGCTCGAGACGGCGAAGGTCGTGGGGACCGCCGTATATGGCGCACGGCTCGTCCGCGTTCGCGGTCACTACGACGACGTCAATCGCCTGTGCGCGCAGGTCGCCGATCAGTTCGGCTGGGGCATCGTGAACGTGAACCTGCGCGGCTACTACGGTGAAGGCTCCAAGACGCTCGCCTTCGAGATCGCCGAGCAGCTCGGTTGGCGGTTGCCGACCGCGGTGATTGCGCCGATGGCCGGCGGCTCACTCGTGACCAAACTCCGCAAGGGATTCCGGGAGTTCACCGCCGCCGGGCTCGTGAGCGGAGGCCAGCCGCGCGTGTTCGGGGCCCAGGCGGCCGGGTGCGCGCCCATCGTGCAGCTGGTGCGCGACAATGCCGAGACGATCACACCGGTGATCCCGAAAACGATCGCGCGGTCGATCGCCATCGGAAACCCTGCCGACGGCGTGTTCGCCAAACGCGCGATTCTCGAATCGGGCGGGTGGGCCGCGGCGGTCTCGGATGCCGAGCTCGTCACCGGGATCCGGTTGCTGGCTGAGGAGGTGGGGATCTTTACGGAGACCGCCGGCGGAGTAACGGTCGCCGCGGCGCTGGCGTTGGCGGCCGAAGGCCGTTTCGCCGCCGATGACGAGCTGGTTCTGTGCATCACCGGCAACGGTCTCAAGACCCCGGACGCCGTTGCTCCGGTGTTACCGGTGGCGCCGGTCATCGCCCCACGGGTCGCCGCGGTGCGCGCGCTCGTGGAGGAGGCCGGCGCATGACCGTCAGCGTGCGCGTGCCCGCGAGCTCGAGCAACCTCGGCTCAGGCTTCGATTGCATCGGCGTGGCGATCGATCGCTGGCTGGTGGCGACGGTGATTCTGGAGGGCGCCTCGATTTCGATCCGTCGCCATGGAAAACTCAACGCGGTCCGGGTCCGCGCCGATCAGGATCTGTTCACGCGCGGATTTCGGGCTGCATGCGCTGCCGGTGGCGTCCCGACGGCCGGCGCGATCATCGAGGCGGACTCGAACATTCCGGTGGGGTGTGGGCTCGGTTCGTCGGCGGCGGCGATCGTTGCCGGCGCATTGCTGGCGGATGCCGCGCTCGAGCTGGGCCTGTCTCGCGCGGAAGTCCTCCAGATCGGCACGACGATCGAAGGCCATCCCGACAACGTCGGGCCCGCGATTCATGGTGGCGCGTTGTTGAGCGTCCAAACGGCGACGGGTTTGGCATCATCGCCGCTGCAGATTTCGCCTGCAATCGAGCTGATGATTGCCGTGCCGCCGTTCACCAACGACACGAAAGCGGCGCGCGCCGCACTCCCGCACACGCTGCCGCATGCAGATGCGGTGCTCGCGGCACACCGGGCCGCCGCGCTGGTGCAGGGGCTCTCCACGGGCGACGGCGGCCTGTTGAGCGCCGCGCTCGATGACGTGCTGCACGTGCCCTTCCGGCGCGGGAAAGTTTATGGCTATGACGCGGTCGTCGCCGCCGCGAAGGACGCCGGCGCCTACGGCGCGACGCTCTCCGGCGCCGGTTCGGCAATCCTGGCGATTGCGCCGCGCGATCGCGCGCCCGACGTCGGCACCGCGCTGCTCTGCGCCTGGCGATCGCAGGGCGTCACCGCAGAGCTGATTCGCCGGCCCGAGTCCGTTTCCGGTGCCTCGGTGACCGTCACTTCGCAAACCATCCCTGTTGCCTTGGAGCAATCATGAGCGTCACACTGCAATTACCGACTGTGCTCGCGAAGCTCGCGGACGGACGTCGCTCGCTCGAAGCGAGCGGCGCGACACTCGGGGACGTCGTCGCCGATGTCGCGACCCGGTTTCCGAATCTCGCGCCGCGCCTCCGCGACGACGCGGGCCAGCCCTATCCCTTCGTTACGTTTTACGTGAACGACGACGACGCCCGGCTGCAGGGCGGATTCCAGGCGACGGTGCGCGACGGCGATGAAATCATCGTCGTGCCGGCCATCGCGGGAGGTTGACCATGGGAGCGGGCACGCTCGTACAGGCCGAGCTGGTACGCTACAGCCGGCACCTGATTCTTCCCGACGTCGGCGTCGCGGGGCAGGAGAAGCTCAAGGCGGCGCGCGTCCTGCTCATCGGGGCAGGCGGGCTGGGCTCACCGGCCGCGCTGTACCTCGCGGCAGCCGGAGTCGGAAACCTCGGGCTCGTGGACTTCGACAACGTCGACGTCACGAATCTGCAGCGTCAGATCCTGCATGGCACCAAGGACGTCGGCCGGCCGAAGCTCGCGTCCGCGCGCGAGCGCATCGCCGACGTGAATCCACACGTCCGGCTCGAGACATACGAGACCGCGCTGACCTCGAAAAACGCGCTCGATATCATCCGCGATTACGACATCGTGGTGGACGGGACCGACAACTTCGCCACTCGCTATCTCGTCAACGACGCCTGCGTGCTGCTCGGCAAGCCGAACGTCTATGGGAGCATCTTCCGGTTCGAGGGCCAGGCGTCGGTCTTCGCCTTGCCCGACGGACCCTGCTACCGCTGTCTCTTTCCTGAGCCTCCGCCGCCTGGACTCGTGCCGAGCTGCGCCGAAGGGGGGGTCCTGGGCGTTCTGCCGGGATTGGTGGGCACGATCCAGGCGACGGAGGCCATCAAACTGATCGTCGGGGCAGGCGAGCCGCTCAAGGGCCGACTGCTGCTGATCGACACCCTGGGGATGAAGTTCCGCACCGTCAACGTACGGAAGGATCCGACCTGTCCGGCATGCGGGACGCGCGAGATCCAGGCGCTGATCGATTACGAACAGTTCTGCGGCCTGCGGGCGGCGGAAGCGGAGCCGCGCGCCGTCGGGGGGTTCGTCGAGATCACCCCGCGTGAGCTGTCGAGCCGGCTGTCGCGCGGGGCGGATCTGCAGCTGATCGACGTGCGCGAACAGTTCGAGTGGGACATCGCGCGCATCGCCGGCGCGCGGCTCGTGCCGCTCGCGACGTTGCCGGAAGCGATCGAAGCGCTCGACCGGGAGCGCGATGTCGTGGTGTACTGCAAGGGTGGGGCGCGGAGTCGTGCGGCAGCGTCGCATCTGGCCGACGCGGGGTTCCCGCGGGTCGCGAATCTGACCGGCGGAATCCTGCGTTGGCAGCAGGAGGTGGATCCGACTCTCGCCCGGTACTGAGTCGCCGGAATTCGGTCCGGGTCGCGAGGAAATGATGACGAAGATCTGCTCCCGCCGCCTACCGTTGGGGCATGCCTTACGAGTCGATCCTCGTCGTCCTGGCGGCCGGTGGCGCGGTCCTCGAACCTGACGCCCTCGACGCGTTGCCCAACGCCACGGTCACCTGGGCCAGAATCGAGCGAGAGGGTCGGGTAGCATGCCTGGCAGCCCGCGTACGTCACATCGACCCGGTGACGGAATTCCGAGTCCGAGTTCGGGAATGGGGTGGAGCCCGCGGATGGGGCGTAACTGTTGCGCCGTGCGGCCCGGCTTGCTAAGATAAATCACATGCATGACTTGGGAGCCCCGCTCGCTGGCAATAGCCCAGATACGCGCCGGCTCTCACCTCCCCCCTACAGACGATCCGTACTAGCCCGATGGTTCGACAGTTGGATGCGATCGTTGGGGATGGCGCTCGTGCTCTTCATCGTCATCCGCACCTTCCTGCTTGAAGCATTTCAAATCCCCTCCGGCAGCATGGAACGCACGCTCCTCGCGGGGGATTTTTTGTTTGTGAACAAGGCGGTGTACGGGGCACAGATCCCCGGCACCAGCGCCCGCCTGCCCGGCTTCAACACACCGCATCGCGGCGACGTCATTGTCTTCGCCTATCCGAAAGATCCGACGCTCAGCTACGTGAAGCGGGTGATTGGCGTTCCGGGCGATATCGTGGAGATGCGGGTAGGCGACGTTTATTTGAACGGGCGCGCGCAGGAAGAGCCGTACGTCCAGCGCGTCGATCCGATGCACGATGGTTACGATCCCGAATTCAACTGGCAACGCGAGTATCTCGTGCGGCGCAGCGAAGACCAGCGCCGCCGGTATCACCCCACGCGTGATAATTGGGGCCCGTTGCGTGTCCCGGACGACAAGTACTTCGTCCTCGGCGACAATCGCGACAACTCCGCGGATTCGCGCTACTGGGGTTTTGTGGATGTGAGCGCGGTGAAGGGCCGCCCGCTCGTCGTGTACTTCAGCTACGACCGGGGGACGCGCGATGCGGTACCCTGGCTCACGGACATTCGGTGGAGTCGTCTCGGTTCGCTGATTCACTAGAACGAGAGTGGTAGCTTCCTCGAGAGGAGTGGCCATTCCATGCAGCTGAATACGGCGAAGCGCGCATCATTCGACGAGGGTTCTCTGGATCAGTACCTGCGGGAAATCAGCCAGTATCCGCTGATCACGCGCGAAGAAGAGGTGACCCTCGCGCAACGGATCAAGCAGAACGATCGCGAGGCACTCGACAAGCTCGTGCGCTCGAATCTGCGGTTCGTCGTCTCGGTCGCCAAGAAATACCAGAACCAGGGAGTCTCTCTGTCGGACCTGATCAACGAGGGCAACCTCGGCTTGATCCGCGCTGCCCATAAGTTCGACGAAACCAAAGGCATCAAGTTCATCTCCTACGCCGTCTGGTGGATCCGGCAGGCGATCCTGCAGGCGCTCGCCGAGCAGTCACGCATCGTGCGCGTGCCGCTGAATCGCGCCGGTACGCTGCATCGCATCGGCAAGCGGTCCGCCACGCTCCTCCAGGAGCTGGGCCGCGAGCCCACGGTCGAAGAGATCGCCGAGGGGATGGACATTTCCGAGGAAGAAGTCGCGAAGACGCTGTCGATCTCCCAGGCGCATCTCTCGCTCGACGCGCCGCTCACGCCGGGCGAAGACAACAAGCTGCTGGATTATCTCCCCGATACGACCAATCCCGGTCCCGACGACGAGATCTTCGAGCACGCGCTGACCGAGTCGATCGAGTCGGTGCTGGCCACGCTGAAGGAGCGGGAGGCCCGCATTCTGCGGCTCTACTTTGGTCTCGAGGGCCAGGAGCCGATGACACTCGAGGAGATCGGGTCGCAGCTCGGGATTACGCGCGAACGGGTGCGCCAGCTCAAGGAAAAGGCGCTGGCGCGGCTGAGACACGTCTCGCGCGCCCGCGCGCTGGAAAGCTTCCTGTCCTAGCCCCGGGGCGGGTATCTTTCCCGCCCTATGGCCAGCCAAGCGTCGTTCGACATCTCCACCGGTGCCGACCTCCAAGAGGTCGACAACGCCGTCAATCAAGCCCAGAAGGAAATCATCCAGCGCTACGACTTCAAAGGGTCGAAGGCGTCGATTGCCTTTGACCGCCCCAAGGCGACCCTGACGCTCATTGCGGATGACGACTTCAAGATGAAGGCGCTGTTCGACGTGCTCCAGTCGAAGATGATCAAGCGCGGCGTGCCGGTGAAAAACATGGAGTTGGGCGCGATCACGCCGGCCGCGAACGACACCGTGCGGCGCGAGATCAAGCTCACGCAGGGCATCCCGCAGGAAAAGGCCAAGGCGATCGTCAAGGCGATCAAGGACAAAAAGTTCAAGAAGGCGCAAAGCTCGATTCAGGGCGAGGAGATTCGCGTCACGGCGCCATCCAAGGACGAGCTGCAGGAAGTGATCGCGTTCCTCAGATCCCAGGACTTCGGCATCGAGCTCCGGTTCGGGAACTACCGCGGATGAAACTGGGCGTCATCTCCCTCGGCTGCGACAAGGCGACCGTAGACTCCGAGCGGCTCGTGGGCGAGCTGGTCGGCCACGGCGCCGTCGTCACGCGCGAGCTCTCATCGGCCGACGTCATCCTCGTCAACACCTGCGGCTTCATCGACGCCGCCAAGCGGGAATCGATCGACGCGATGCTCGAGGCTGCAAAACTAAAGACAACTGCGGCGGTCAAGGCGGTCGTGGCGGTCGGTTGTCTCGTGCAGCGATACAAGCATGAGCTGCAAACCGAGATTCCCGAGGTGGATCTGTTTCTGGGATTCTCGGACCTACACCATCTCGTGCCCGAGCTCGCCAAGCGCGGCCTGATCGACGACCCGGTCGCCTCGCATCCCGGCGTGCGGGAGTTCCTCGGTGATCAATCGCACGTCCGCTATCTCAAGATCTCCGAAGGCTGCGACCACACGTGCGCTTTCTGCGCGATTCCGCTGATGCGCGGCAAGCACCGCTCCGAGCCGCTCGCGCGCCTCGTGCGCGAGGCGCAGCAGCTCGAAGCGCAGGGCGCCAAGGAGATCAACCTCGTTGCGCAGGACCTCGGTCACTGGGGCCGGGATCTCGGAGTCGGGACCCCGAAACTGCCCGACTTGCTGGAGGCGCTGCTGCGTGAAACATCGGTGCCGTGGTATCGGCTGCTCTACGTCTATTCGGCCGGGATCAACGAGCGGCTGGTCGAGCTGATGGCGCGGGAGTCCCGGATCGTTCCGTACATCGACATGCCGATCCAGCACGCCACGGACCACATGCTGGAGCGGATGCGCCGCCCCGAGCGCGTGCGAACGCTCCGTGAGAAACTCGCCTGGCTGCGCGGCGCGATCCCCGATCTCGCCATCCGCACGACCTGCCTCGTGGGTTTCCCCGGCGAAACCGAGGAAGACTTCCGCGCGCTGCTCGCCTTCCTGGACGAGGCGCAGTTCGACCGCATGGGAGCCTTTGCGTACTCGCCGCAGGCGGGGACCCGCGCGGTGCAGTACGAGGACGACGTCGATGACTACGTCAAGCAAGAGCGTCTAGCAGAAATCGGCGAGCTCCAGCGCAGCATCTCGGCGGAGCGTTTGGAGCGGTTCGTTGGACGCGAGGTCGATGTCCTCGTGGATGGTTTGGAGGAGGAAAACGGCATCACGGCGGGCCGTGTGCAATGGCAGGCCGACGACGTGGATGGGGTCACCTACCTGGAGCGGGGTGGGTGGGCGCAGCCCGGCGACTTTGTGCGCGCGCGCATCACGGCGAGCGAGGATTACGACTTCCAGGCGGCCGCGCTGACGTGACCAAATCAGGCGAGCTCTTCGACCGGGCAAAGCGGGTACTGCCCGGCGGCGTCAATTCTCCCGTACGGGCGTTCCGGGCAGTTGGTGGGACGCCCTTTTTTGTCGCTTCAGCCGAGGGGGCCCGGCTCACGGACGTGGACGGCCGGAGTTACTTCGACTATGTGTGCTCATGGGGACCGCTGATTCTTGGACACGCGCATCCCGTGGTGCTCGCCGCGGTGCGCGAGGCGGCGGCGCGGGGCTGGACCTACGGCGCGCCCTGTGAAGCCGAAGTCGCGCTCGCCGAAGAGGTGCAGCGCCGCATGCCGAGTCTCGAGGTCATGCGCTTCGTGAACAGCGGGACCGAGGCCACGATGGCGGCGGTGCGCCTCGCGCGGGCGGCCACAGCCCGGGATCTGATCGTCAAATTCGATGGCTGCTACCACGGGCATGCTGACGGCTTTCTCGTGAAAGCGGGCTCGGGCGTCGCGACGCTCGGGCTACCCGACAGTCCGGGCGTTCCTGCTGCGCTCGCGAGCCTCACGCTGACCGCCCCCTTCAACGACGCGCGTTCGGTCGCGGATCTGTTTCGTGAACACAAGGATCAGATCGCGGCCATCATCGTCGAGCCGTTCCTCGGCAACGTCGGGTTCATCGGACCCGATTCCGATTTCCATCCCGCGCTGCGCGAGTTGTGTGACCAATACGGCGCCCTGTTGATCTTCGATGAGGTGATGACCGGCTTTCGCGTCGCCGCCGGCGGCGCGCAGGAGCGTCTCGGCGTGCAACCCGATCTCACGACGCTGGGCAAGATCGTGGGTGGCGGATTCCCCGTCGGCGCGTATGGCGGACGCGCCGATCTGATGCGGCGGATTGCGCCCGACGGTCCGGTGTATCAAGCCGGCACATTGTCGGGGAATCCGGTCGCGATGGCCGCCGGCCTCGCGACGCTGCGTGAGACCAACCGTCCCGGATTCTACGATGCGCTGGAACGCAAGACCGCCCATCTGGTGTCGGGCCTCGCCGCCGCCGCCCAGCGCCACGATGTGACCATGACGGCCGGCCATGCGGGGTCGATGTGGGGTGCCTATTTCACGGCGGGTCCCGTGCGGAATTACAGCGAGGCGCGCGGGACCGACACGCAGTTATTCGCGCGCTGGCACAAGGCGGCGCTCGCGCGCGGCGTGTTTCTCGCGCCATCGGCATTCGAAGCGGGGTTTGTCTCTGCGGCTCATACCGACTCCGACATCGATTTCACCATCGCACAACTCGATGCGGCGCTGGGTGAGGCGCGCGCTCGCTAGCCTCACACTGCTGGCCACGGCCGCCTGTGCGCGGCCGCATGCCGCCCCGCAGCCCCTCAGTGGAGAGCCGGAGCTGCGGATCGGGCTCGCCGTGGGACTGCCGAATTCCTCGATTGGAGGAGCCGAGAGCGGCGAGCTGTTCCTGAGCGAGGCAGTGAGTGGCCTGCCCGTCGGCGCGGTTCCGGCCGGCGTTCGCTGGGCGGTCGTCCCGGATTCAGCGGACTCCTCGCGCCTCCGGCTGATGCGTCCCGACGGCACGCGCAGCGACGCGCTGCGCGGGATCGCCGTCGTCAACGTCACCGAGAACCGGTTCGTCGTCGCCAACGGCCGCCGCTACCGCGGCCGCATCAACATCACGTCGGGTCGCGGCGGTCTCAACGTCGTGAACCGGGTCGGCGTCGAGAGCTACGTCGCCGGGGTCGTCGGTCCGGAGATCGGCGCGCGCCGTCCCGATGAGCTCGCCGCGGTGCTGGCGCAGGCGATCGTCTCACGCAGCTTCGCGCTCAAAAACCGCGGTCGCTGGGACGCGTTTGGCTTCGACGCGTATGCGGACACGCGCGACCAAGTGTACCTGGGGGTCGCGGTCGAGACGAATCAGGCGCGGGACGCCGTCCGCCAAACCGCCGGTGAGATCCTGACGTACGACGGCGCCGTCATCGACGCCTTTTTTCATTCGACCTGTGGCTTCAGCACCGCGGCGGTGGAGGAGGTGTTTGCGACGGCGCAGTCGCGTCCGTACCTGCGGCCCGTCTCGGACGAAAGCAGCACAGGCCACTACTACTGCGATATCTCGCCGCGATTTCGCTGGCGTGAAGAATGGGACGCGACCAGGCTGCGCGCTATATTGTCGCGGACACTGCCGGGCGTGACGCCGCTGTCGGGCGACGGCCTGCAGCGGATCACCGACGTCACGGTGAGCCGGACGACGCGGTCGGGACGAGTCGGGGAGCTACGGATCGTGTTCGAGCGCGGCGACGTCCGGATCCCGGGGCCGGACGTGCGGTCGGTGCTCAGACCGGAGGCGGACCGGATGCTCGCGAGCGCCGCGTTTCAATTGACGGTCACGAAGACGAATGGCGAAGTGACGCGGTTGGTCGCGGCGGGCGCCGGATCAGGGCACGCGGTCGGGATGTGCCAGTGGGGAGCCATTGGACGCGCGCGCGCGGGGCAGGATTACCGGAAGATTCTGACGACGTATTTCCCGGGGACCAAAATTGAAAAGGTCTATTGAGGTGAAACGTGGGACGGGTGGATGGTGGGGAGGTTTCGCGCTGGCGCTGCTCCTTTCCAACATTCCAACCGTCCGACTTTGGGCCCAGGGTGTCCTCAACGAGTTCTCCTACGACAACCTGCGCCTTTCGGGGATCCAGATCGACGCCGGCGTCCTCGGGGCGTCGGACATGATGGGCACGACCGTGGGCGGCATCCGGTTCGACTACGGCCGCATTGCGCCGAAAGTGCGGCTCATGTTCGGCCTGTCGTACTTTCGGACGCAGTACGCGAACGAAGCGCGGGATCGCTTCGAGCGCCGGCTCGACAGTCTGGTCAATCCTTCCACGCCCGACACGATCAACCTCGGCGAGATCAGGCTGAGTGATGTGATCGGCGACGTGGACTTCCAGCTGGTGTTTCCTCAAGGCCGTGGAATCACGGCCTACGTCGGGACCGGCGTCAGCATTCATGTGCGCAACGGGAGCGGCGCCGCGATCGACGGCACGTTCGTAGACGATGCGCTCGACATCATCACCGCCGGGCTCAACGGCACACTCGGCCTGGAGTTCAATCTCTCGAAGGCGTGGCGATTCACGCTCGATGGGCGCGGCGTCCTCTCCACCGGTCTCAGGACGGCCAGTCTGCGGACCGGCGTCATGTACCGCCTGAAAGCGGGCCGGCAGCCGGCCGCGCCTGCTCCCCCGCCGGCGCCGAAGTGAACGATTCCATTCGCGTCGGCGTGCTGGGCGCGGGCGGCATCGCGCAGGTGGCGCATCTCCCGGTGCTGCGCCGGCTTCCGGGCGCCGAAGTGGCCGCGATCTGCGACAACGATCTCGGCAAGGCGCAGGCGCTCGCCGCCCGCTTCGACGTGAAAGACACCTATGACGACATCGAAGAAGTGCTGCGGTACGCCAACGTGGACGTGGTCGTCGTCTGCACCCCGAACCACCTGCACGAGATCCACGCGACCGCGGCGCTCGCCGCGGGCGTACATGTCTTGTGCGAGCG
>WNEN01000100.1_pt1 | contig 13396 bp, 19 predicted proteins | sample 5399951 | NCBI WGS metagenome assembly WNEN01 (sample SAMN13153327, study PRJNA577476) | soil metagenome | isolation source: 20 cm grassland meadow soil 5 days after 1st rain plot 2 | place: USA:California | collected 2015-09-21
AAGCTGCCCGTCGACTCGCGCACCTGGACTGGCAAGTTACGAAAGTACCAATGTACATGCATGCTTTCGTCGACGGCAAAATGCAGTCAGTCAAAATCCAGGATCACGTTGCCGTCATTCGTCAAGACACTCGCGAGCAGCTTGGAATTGTTGGCACGGGTTACGAGATCATTCAAAACGATTCGGCTTTTGCGTTCACAGAAGCATTGCTCGAAACAGGTGCACTGTATGAGTCGGCCGGGGCACTTGGCAACGGTGCACGCATATGGGTACTTGCTCGCATTCCACAGGCTGATTTTACTGTCGGCAATGCCGATGCGCATCGGACCTATCTGTGCTTTACCACATCGCATGATGGTAGCTTGTCCGCTGTCGTCAAGCTGACAGAAGTTCGCATCGTTTGCGAGAACACGCTATCACTGGCTCTGTCGGGATCAGGCAGCACGATGAAAATTCGTCACACTGCTAGCGCGAGTGACAGGCTACGTGCAGCACAGCGAATGGTCACGGGCACAGTCCAGAATGCGCAAAGCATCGCAGAGAAAATGAACCTGCTAGCACGTCGACGTCTCACGCGTGACAGCATGACAGCGATTCTAGACAAGCTGTTTCCTGTGACTGCCACGGCTGCAGAGTCGGCCGACGTTTCGAAAACAGGTCGACGGGCAAACATCATTGCCGACGTGCTCGCACTGTATGACAAAAATGACAATAACGCGTTTCCCGAACAGCGTGGGACAGCCTATAACCTGTTGAACGCTGTCACGAACTACACAGACCATGTTCGGACTGCTCGCGTTACGAACGGCAACGAACGGACAGCCGACAGTGTCGACGCAGCACGTGCAGAGTCGGCAATGTGGGGCACAGGTTCCAAGTTGAAAGAGTCGGCTTTTCAGATTATCGACACTCTGACAAAGGGATCTGAAAGTGTCACGTTCGCTGTCAGCAGTGGCAGCACGGGCAATGAGAACAGCAGCAGCAACAGCAGCACGGCCGTTCTTGATGCACCTGTGGACACTCCCGACACAATTGACGATATCGCAAAAGCCGATACTTTCATCGCCGACGACCTGGAACGTTGGATTAAGGACACAGACGGGCAATAACCCGCAGATGGGGCAGACAGCCTAACAAGCTGTCCGCTTAATGCGACAGTCCAGGTCCAAAGTCCTGGACACAACGACACATCGGGAGATCACTACAATGCATCGAGTCAACTTTACCCTAGCATGCGTATACGCTGCTGTTTTGTCGTTCACTGCTTCAATCGCGTACGCATTCTGCCGATAGCAGCCGACAGCGAACAGCAAACAGCAAACAACGAAACATCGGGAGATCACAGAACTATGAACGTACGTAAAACCCGTTTTCCTGAATTAGGCTATACACAGCTTTCTACGGACCTGTGGCGCATTGTGTCCACAGACGGCAATCAATGTGTAGGTCCAGAATACAGAACGAAAGCAGAGCTACTCGCGGACCTGAGTCGGTATGCCACAGACTATGGCTGTAATCCCGCATACGGACAGCAGACCACAGCAGCGAGCAGCGAGCAGCCGACAGAGCAGGTGCTAGCACCTGCTACAAAGGCACAGCTATTAGCAGACGTGCTGCTTCGCTTTGCCTGCGAGCAGGACGAACAGACAGCGAACAGCCTGCAGCACATCATAGACAGGCTGACAGCCGTATACAGTCACTATGAAATTGCTGCAGCCATTGCGCAGTCGTATGAGCATATTGCGACGCTCACGTTCCCTGATCCGGAAATGCCTGTGGTCTATCGCAAGCGAGCAGAACAATTCCGGAACCTTGCACGCAATGAAAAGGAACAGCATAACGCGTGGGATATCAACAAACAGCCTGTGCCACTGTGGATATACTCGCTGGACTTCATTGTTCGCACTTCTGACGCATCATTTTTTCATATTCCGAACAGCTTTCAGCGTGAGATCACAAACGGCTGTAGCTGTGACACGTGCAAGTCAGGTGCAAGTCGGCCGACGTGGAACGTGCTAGCTGTGCCTTTCATCAAGAACCCAACGAAAGCAGGACAAAACACGCATACCTGGACTGTGCACGTGGGCAATATTCCGGAATTCGTGCAGTACTGCGAACAGGTCCGCAAACGTGCAGAACGGCCGACAGCGAGCAGCGAACAGCAGACGACGTAGCGAACAGCCTGCAGACGGGCAAACAGGCTGCAGCGATGCCCTACAGCCTGTTTGTTAATGCACTGTGACTAGGTCCGCAGTCCTAGCAGACAGAAAGCAGCCGACAGAGTCGACAGCCGACAGAGTCGGACACAAACAAGAACACGAGAACATCGGGAGATCACATGAGCAGTTTTGACGAACGAATGAAAGCCGAACAGGCAGAAAAGGAACAGCGAACAGCACACCATGTGGAAGTACTGTCACAGGTGACGCGTTATGCTGGACTACGGGAGAATGGTTGGACTTTCCAGGTCCAGGACCACGATGGATTCAAACAGTATTACTTCGTGAATTCCACGAACGTACCGAACGGGAAACTCCACATTTCATTTCCGGATTATGGGAACGATAAGGACAAAAATACACTGTGGATATCCGGTATCTATCCACGTGACAGGCACGGCAACGATTACACGAGCTATGAGAAAGAGCGGCCGTCTATCAAGTGCAGTGCCAGCAAGGCACCTGCAGCCATTGCGGCCGATATCATGCGTCGACTCATGCCTGACTATCTCGCATTGCTGGACAAGGTTCAGCAGCGCATTGTGAGCTATCACAGCCGAATTGACGCGAAGTCCGCCATAGGTGCATTGCTCGCGAGCAGGTTCCCTACGCTGCTCACACTACGCGACACTACACGCGGATCAGATCACTACGGACAGCCGAACAAAGGCACAGACGTTCGGCTGTTCGCTTCTGACAAGTCATTACGCGAGCATGGCTTACGTGTCGACATTCAGGTTGAAGTGAACGCGGATAACTGCAGCCGATGCGAGCTAACACTGTCGGACCTGGACAGCGAAACAGTGACAGCCGTGCTCACGCTGCTTTTACAGCGTGCGGCCGACAGCAGCGACACTGATAAATCAGCAGGATAGCAGGCAGCGAGCAGTACTCTAGTGAATTGATGGACTTTTGGCAGAGAACCCTATCAATTCACTAGAGTATTGGAGTCGGCCGACGCGATTCCGGAACAGTCCTATTACTAGACCTATAGTGTCCTGATTTTTCCAGTGAGGCACTTGGAGCAAACGACAAATGAAAAGCAAAAGTCAGCCGACAACAGCAGCCGATATCGAATCCCACATGATGTGTATGGACTGCCGCTGCACGGTATGTCTGCAAGACACAACGTCAATAGACAGAACATCGGGAGATCAGAAAATGAAGCACACTAAGAACATCGGACCACAGCTAGACAAGATAGTCGGACAGCCGAAAACAATGAAACATCCGACAGCAAACAGCACGTGGCGTAGTGAGTACAGACTGCCGTGCAAACGTCCAGGCTGCATCACAGACGACCACAATGTAGAGACAGCCGAAAACAATCACAGCCACAGTCACCTAAGCAGTCCAGGCAGCGGAAAGCTTGAACGCAAAGCGAACGGAGATCTCGTTTATCATGCCCCGTGGCAGACAGCCTATGCTAAGACGCTCACGCGCAGGACGCGCACATTCAAATCACCTGAGTTAAAAGCACGTGTTGACAAAACATCGGCTGCAGCCATTGAACGTATCGCGGCCGACATAACCACAGACGACGTACGCGCAACAGGACAAAACGGCCGTGCAGCCTGCGCAGGCTATGAAGTGCGAGCAACAGACGGGCATCGGGCTCTGCTCATACCTGGACCTGGACGCAGCAGTAAGGACGAACAGCCGTTAGCATGGTTGGGAAGCTTGGAACGTCCGAAGCGAACATTCAGCGAATTCGAACAGGACAAAGAGTCAGCATGCTATGGACTCGCTGCGGTTATCGATGATAAGGAATTCCATCTGGCACTGCAGCGAGCAATGGTCATGCTTGACGGGCGTAAAGACAGGAATCACACTGTCGAGCTATTCGGCCGACGTCCTACGGGCACACTGACAGTACACAGTGCGAATTCGGACATAGGGACGTTCGACGGTGACGTCCAGGTGACTCTGACAGAGTCGCTATGGTTTGCTGCGGACCTGTACTACTTGGAAGTAGTCTGCGGACAGTGGCCTTTGCACGTATGGTTTAAGGACGACGAATCAGCTATTGTCTTTGAACCTGCAGATAAGTCATGGCGCTATGTGCTCATGCCGATACGTGGTAAAGCCACAGACGAGCAGTTACAGGCTATCGAGCAGGACAACAGAGTCGAGACAGTCGAGCAGCCTGCGGAGTCGACAGCAGACGTCCAGGCACAGGTCCAGGTCCAGGTCCAGGCAGCAGCAGCAGCCTGCGAACAGACAATTCCTATGAGGAATGGTCCTGAAAATTCAACTCCTATCAGTTGTGGTCCTGAGAATTCGAATTCAGAACAGCCGATAACGGCCGAATCAAAAGCAGAAACGGACTTTGACTCTCGCGAGATCTTACCGCTAGTCGGGCTCAGTCACGAGAACAGGTATGAATACAGGGAAAGTCCCGACAACTATGTGTACCAGTATGATTGCCTGCGTCGCGAAGCATTAGGCTACTTCTGTGCAATCGACGTCTGGTATAGGTCATTCGTCAACGCAAAGCCGAACGGTGTTAGCTGCTGGATTGAACCTGTGAACAGCGAACGTGCGAACAGCAAGCAGCCGACAATGGTGCACGCGTGAGCGAGCAGCGAACGGCCGACGACGTCGGGCGAAGCAAGTTGGGCAACTGCCCGAAGTGCAGCAGTCCTGGACAGCTATTTGTCCAGGACACAGCACAGCGTGCGCCGATCGTCGGACAGTCCAAGCGAGCACGCTACGTCGGGCATGTGATGCATGAGCATGCAAGCGGACAGCGCAGCACGTGCCTACTGACAAAGTCGGACGTTAGCAGGCTGCAGCCGACAACGTCGGACGTCGTCCAGGCACAGGTCCACAACAGCGAGCAGTCGACGTGCGATAATCTATCGGAGCAGCCGACAGCGACAGCAGACGAAACGAAAAGCGAGCAGCCGACAGCACAAGTGCAAACGGGGAAACAAAGCAGCCTATTACTAGGACAGGCAGTCCGAATTTTTCGGAACCTGTTCGGCCAAGCGACCACAAAATAGAATCAACAATCGGGAGATCAAAACATGAACACAACGATAAATGGTTTCACGGGTGTTATCGCAATGAGCAGAATCAAAGATGCGCATCGAGATCTGCACTGGATCAGAAGCACGAATGGTTTCACGCTGGGCAAGTACTATCCCTTTGTGCGCAACACTGGAAACGGGGCAATCGTGCTGAATGATAACGGACATCCGCGATTCGTCATGCTCGACGGAAGCAAGTCAGCTCACATAATGTCGCGCAGTGGGGAAGCAGTTGGCCTGTTCTTTCCCGTCGACGTGGTGAAAGAACCATATTGGTTGGACAGAGACAGCCTTGAAGTGCTCACGCTGGCGCACAGCGACATTTACGATCACATGATTGCGTTCAACGTGCCTATCGACAACCACGAGTCGTACCTGTATGTGCCCGTGACAGAGCTAACGGAAGCACTCGTGAACATGTACATGTTCAACTCAATCGTATCGCGCTTCACGTCCAGGTTGGACCATACGCAATGGTTCTGCATTCCGTTCGCATACACTCCGTTCTGGAAAGCACGACTCGACGCAGGCAAGATTGACAGCAACAAATAGAATGCGATAAAACAACAGACAGAAACAATCGAACATCGGGAGACAAACAAATGAATCGATATACGGGAAGCATCGAGATCTTTAATGGACGATTCGTCCGACAGCACAAGGCAGAAGTCCAGGCAAGCAATTGGCCTATGGCAGTGAAGCGAGCAGTGACGAAAGCCGTCAATGAAAACAAAGCAGCTAGCAGGAAACGGACAAAGATCGAGTCAATCACAATCAAGCTGCAGCACGTCGGCCGCGTCACTCCCGCAGTCGGCGAAGATCTCAAGCAGGCAATGCGTGACGCAGTCAAGAAGTCGAGCACGGCCGGGGGGACTACTCCTATCGGTTCCGGTCCTGAAAATTCAAGTCCTATCTCTTCTCGTCCTGGGAATTCAAAACCACCCGTGCCAACGCTGGCGAACGGAAAACCACGCTGCCAAGATGTGCACCATACCGGCAGGCAGTGCGTGTGCGAGCATGGGCACACAACATCGCATTGGTATTCAACTGAGATCACACCGGAATCCATCATGCCAGATGACAAGGTTGTGAGACGCATGTTTGATCGAATGATACAAGGCGGTGCGAAATGAGCGAGAACAAACGCCATATTCCTAACACGCTGCGTCCTGATATTTCGGAAACCAAACCTATCAAATATCGCGTATGGGTTGCGATTCCTATCGAGGTAGAAGAGTACGACGATATCCAGGCTGAGCAAGCAGCGATAAAGATTGCAAATATTGTGCTTCCTTTCGCAAAGCGAAAAGGCATCGTACATCCGATCATCAAGGCTGAGCGTGAGCAGCCGAAGATCATTTATCCTGTCGAAATGTGGGATACGGACAACAAGAAATGGGGCGAGGTATGAGCGGACACTTTGTAATCATCAAAGCATCGGGTGAAGTCGAGATCAAACCACGTGAAACAAGGCCGACGCTCGAAGAAGTACAGAAAGCTGTCGACGGCTACGTTCAGCTAATGCCACTAAAACAATTCGGCGGACGATTTAAATGGCACGGGGAACTTGCGCAGATGCTTGTCAACGAGGATGGACGTTCCAAGAATCTGCCACCGAACAAAGTCGCGACGCAACTGCTCAGAGACTTTAGCGAGCTATGGGGCAAAGACGTGCTGCTGGGTGACGTCGTGCTGCTCACGGGCACTTGCAGGTGGGGGAACTAGTCGATGAGGCATAAAGGAGATAACGTGACAAATGAAAATGGCTACGTGATCTACCCCGACAGCATTGGCATCATGGATTTGGATGCTGCGAAAGCGAAAGCTGCTGAACTATCCGCCGATTCTGACGAGGAATACCGCATTGAGGATTGCGGCACCGAGAAGGTTATCGCCCGGTTTTCACACGGCAAAGAGGTTTAGGAGATACTAAAGGAACAGATGATTACTAAGTTCATCGAAGCGTGCGACGGAACAAACTTCAATTGGGGCAAGTTCATGGTCGCACGCTTCACAAACGAAGAGTTATCACGGCCGATACATGAACCTGTAGCACGGGCAATGCACGAGGCTGCAAAACGTCAGTATGGTCCATCACTGCTGAACACGATCGGATGGAATGCGCACTGCGTGCTTGTCTTCGATCTGCAGACGTGCGAGGGAGCGTCCTTTCGTCCAGGCGGATCAGCGCGAGCAGACCTGCAGAAGCATCAAGTATGGGTGTGTCCGATGTTCGAACCATTCTTGGAGTGGTTGTACAAACAGGATTTGACGGACCTGGAAAAGCTGCCCGACTTTATCAACCTGGGTAACGTGCCCACGGCAATGTATGGGCATCGACGTCCAGGACCACACAGCAAGGATTCAAACGAATGAGCATCAAGCGTCCAGCTTTCATGGCAAAAGGCGAATATGCCGATGCCTACTGGTACGGAGTGGAATACATTCTGCTAGGACGTGCCTGCTCAATCATCAACGATCTGCGAGCAGGCTTCGACGTGATTGAACGAATTCTGCCTGACGAAGAACAAATGGGCTACGATACGTTGTTCTTCATACGCCTGCATCTGGCGAACGAACGTCGGCTGCTCATGCAGCATTGGGACGGAAAGGGAAGGAAGATATGAGCAGCCGACGTAAGAAGAAGCAGCAGCAGCGACCATCAATGGAAGAATTCATCGATCAGGTCACAGACGAAATACAGGAGACTGTCGACTGGCGCAGCGAAACAGGCAACCTGATTTGTGATTTCTGCTCACAGCCGAATCCGGCATGGGTTGCGATCTGCGCACCGTATGATATCGACGTGCTTGGCACGCCACATCAAAGCGAGCCGGATATGGGCATCTGTGACGGCTGCAAGCAGCTTATCGAGACGAGCAACAAGAAAGGACTGCTCGACAGAGCGGTGTCGGCACAGAGTGCTCATTTCGACATATTCCTACGGAATGACGTCCTGACTCGACACGTAATGACGAAGTTCCTGACGGATTTTCAAAATCGTTTTTGGGAAAGTTACATGGGTGAGATAATCCCGCAGACAGCCGACACGAAAGAGCAGGCGCGACAACGTCACCGGATGCACCGGGGCTGACGCACGCCATATTACTAGGACAGTGTGTCCTGATTTTTCGATTTGGCCGAGAATGCCGGAATAGGAATTAAAAAGGATCGGTGCGTCTCCCGATGGCGGATTGTCGCGTTAGCGAATCCGTTTGATGCACCTTGAAGCAGGCACGTTGATACGAGCATGGACGCTGCCGGACTGAAAAGTTTGGCAGCAAAAGTGTAAGAGTCAATGTGCCTGCATTTGTTTTTGGGGACTTGTGCGGAGCACAACACACGGGAGATTGCCAAGATGGCACGAAGAAAACAGAAAGATAGGACCTATTTCCGCATACGTACGTTCCTCAATGCGGACCGCGCAATGCCGGGGATCTTACTCGCCAAAGTTACGCAGACCGAATACATATCAGACCACGAAGGGCCGAGCTGCTTCACCGATACGGACATGACGATCGGCGATTGCGGTCGACAGATCAGCCTGGGCTTTGATGTTGACACCGAGCAGGAATATCGACGGGCGGTGCAGAAAATCAATCGGCTGGCGAAAGCGGTCGAAGGTATGCGCCAAGCACTCTTTGATGCGCACGAGCGCGTTCTCGAACTCAGAAAAGAGCAGAAGATCTGGCAGAAGAAACAGCAGAAAAGGAAGAAACAGGAAAAAAGGGAGAAAGAAGATCAGCCACGTCCGGAGAGCGGAGAATGAGCCTTGTTGTGGTCACAAAGAGTGGTGCAGTCTGCAAAGGTTTCATGCGCCTGCCTGCAGACGATGGTCTCTACGAAGAGGGATTTTCGAACATCCAATCACGGGATCATTTTCTTGCTCGCGGCAAGAACACGATCAGAACACGAGAGAAGGTCGAAAAGCTGATCTATTTGCAAACCTACCACGCCGATCATCACGCGTACCTGTTCGCAGGCAAAGATGCGAAGACGCTGCTGCACGTGCATTACAACGAGGGATGGATCATCGATGTGGTGAAGATCGGCAATGCGGATATCGTGCGTGAACGATTTGATCGGACGCAGGACTACAAAAAGCAGGATGACGTGTTTCGGGCAATGGTCTGGAAAGCGATGTTTCTCGCGAACATGGAACATGACGGGTGGTCGTTTCTGCAGCCTGCTCGCTTGCTAAGGGACGTCGTGCGGAATGGTGAGGCGCTGTGGCATTCAACATTCGTCAGCGTGGCTGCAGCGGAGCGCGAGAGTGATGCGGAGTCGGCCGAAAGTTTGGAACCCAACCTGTAATACTCAAGCATGCCTGGGCGATTCGCCCAACAAACATCACACAGAAGAAAGACGTCGGCCATGACGGTCGATCAAAGGATTTCAAAGGAATGAAGACGCCAAGAGTGTCGATACAAAAGCAACCGCTGATCGAAAAGCTGCCCAAGTGGGCACAGGATCACATCCAGCAATTGACGAACGCAGTCGACTCGCTGAATGGCTACTTGCAGCAGGTGAGCACATACAAAGTGAACGGTCTGCCTGGGATCAAGTTCCACCTGGAACACGATGGACCCTGGTATACGGTGCCTTCAAATTGTATATGCATCTTTCTACCGAACGGAACACAAGTGCAGTTGAGAATCGATCATGACGTTGTCAACGGGCACCACATCTACGTGATGGCAGATCGTGGCGTGAGGGTGCAGGGCAGCTCGCATAACACGCTCGCGCTGATTCCAGAAGAGGGACCAATGAGCCGCGCACGAGTGGAGGAACAGTCGTGAAAGATTTCATCTTGTTCTTCCTCGTGCAGGCGGTCAGCTACAGCATTCTGACTGTCAACTTTCGCGCTGTTGCTGCCGGTCATTTATCCGTGACACTCGTCACCGATGCACTAAATGCAACGCTCAGCTTTTTCGTGATAAGGCGCATCGCAAAGAGCGACGACTCTATCGTCGGCTGGCTAGGTTATTTGTTCGGTTCATTGGTCGGCACGACCATCGGGATGCTCGTATGAGCAGCGAACAACGAAAAACGCTCGTCGTGAATCTTTATGGCGGACCTGGAACAGGCAAGTCAACCACGGCAGCAGGTGCGTTCAGTCTGCTCAAGCGGCAAGGTGTGTCGGTCGAGCTGGTAACGGAATATGCAAAGGATCTCGTTTGGGAAGGCTCGTTAGAGCTGCTTAATTCGAACCAGATTCATGTCTTCGCTGAACAGCATCGGCGCATGGTCCGGCTGCAGGGCAAGGTCGATGTGATCATCACGGACAGTCCGCTACTGCTGACACTCTTCTACGGCCGCACGAATGTGTCGGAATTGTTCAAGCAAGTTGTCGAGCAGGAAAATGATCGGTTCTGGAATCGAGATATCTTCCTTCGAAGGCGCAAACCATATCAGCAAGCAGGGCGCACACAGACCGAAGACGAAGCACGCTTGATTGACGACTGGCTATATCAAATGCTGATTCGACGTGGACCGTACTACACATTTGATGCTGACGATGACGCAGCACAGTGTGTTGCAAAGGTCGTGAACCTCTGTCTCTCGCTACCGATAGAACAGCAACAAATAACCGGCTGAGCCGGTACACAACAATCCAAGGAAGGAACATATGCCATATTTTGAATTTTTGACCGGGCAAGCCGGTACAGGGAAGACATACCAGATCAAGAAGAGAATAGAAGACGATCCGGAATACGCACTGCTCTGCGCAACGACCGGTGTGGCTGCAACGAACCTGGACACCGTCACATTGAACAGCACAATCGGCTACTATGATACAGACAGTCTGCGCGAAGCCAAGCTCAACGGTAGACTGTTCGGTCGGCTGCGGAACATTGCAATGGGTGAGAATCGAGTGCGCAATATCGTGATCGACGAAGTCTCGATGATGGACGGTGAGCAACTCGACATTTTCCACGACGCGCTGATTGACTTAGAGCAGCGGATCAGCGGTGTAAGCCTGGGCATGATCTTGACTGGCGACTTTGCACAGCTCCCACCAGTCAAAGCGAAGTTTGCCTTCGAAGCAAAGTGCTGGCCTGTATTCGAGGCAAACACAACGAAGCTGGACAAAGTGTGGCGACAGTCTAACGGTGCATTCCTGGATGCGTTAAACTGGATTCGAAAGGGCAATGGGCATAAAGCAGTGAAGTTACTGCGCGAGCTGAATGTCGAAGTCGGCACGAAGGTCGACGACAATTTCGACGGTCTGACGATCAAGTCGACGAATCGCGAAGTCGAGCCGGTCAACGAGCGTCGATATGCTCAATTGGTCGGACCTGAGATCTGCGTACGGAATCTCCGGGAAGGAATCCAGAAGACAGAATGGAAACTCATTCCGGAAGAATTGCGCTTGAAGAAGGGTGCCCTGGTAATGGTGCTTGCGAATTCCAAAGAACGCCTGGGCGACAGCTTTGCCTACGTCAACGGGGATCTCGGTCACGTGCAGGATTTCGATTCACGGACAGGACAATTCCAGATCAAGCTGAATCGCAGCGGAATGGTGGTCGGCGTCGACAAGGTGAAGCGGCCGAACAAAGTCAAGACAGACGATGGACGCGTTGTATCGAAAGGCAGCATCGATTACATGCCTTTGCGTCTCGCCTATGCAGCGACAGCACACAAGACGCAGGGGCTCACCCTGGACCGTGTTCAGGTCGACGTGCGTGGGAAGTTCTTCGAGAATCCGGGAATGGTCTACGTTGCGCTGTCGCGCTGCAGGACTCCGGAAGGCTTGCGTATCGTGGGCTCACGCGAGCTGCTCGCGCATCGCACGGTTGTCGATCCACGCATCACAAAGTGGTTGTGAGCGTGGGACCTGATCTGTCCCTTATAAGGTTTTCGTCAAGGGTATGGGGTTTTGACGGCAACTTCCAATTGACAGCAAACAAGTTGCGGAATAGATTACCCTCATTAAAGTTATTCAGTTTTCGTTCTTCGTGTTGCTTCTGATGCGGCTATTCCGGCGAAAACTGAATGCATGATGTGAACATCAATAAGGGAAAGGATACAAGAAATGTTAGAGGCTGTTCAGACAGCAAAAATCACCATGCGAGAAGAGCTGCTCAAGTTGCGTGCTCAAATCGACAACAGTCTGAGCGCACTTGACGCGCTGCCAATCTTTATGGATTTGCCGAGTGCGGCGGGTGCAGCAGCGACAACGGTTACGGGCATTATTGCGAATGCAAAGCCGGAAACGATTGCGCCAAAGAAGGTGAGCCTGAAGGGCAGGACACAGGCAGAGGCGACCGTACTGGCTGCCGCACACATCAATCAACCGGCGTTTGAGTTTAACGATATACTCACACAGCTCAACACGATGGGTTTCAAGGTTCTTGACACGTCATTACGGTCCGCGTTCAAGACACTCGTCAAACGGGATCAGCTCAATGTCGTACCGGGGACTGAAAATCAGCGACCACTGAAATATAAACTGACAGACCGGGGCAAAGAACTAGCACAGACGTTGCGGTAATTGCTATCCGGAGTTTTTCGGGAAATCTCCTAGGTAATATTCGGAAGGAATCGGCGAAGATGCGAATCACAGCTTGTACGAATTGTTCCACAAAGCATCCTTTCTTCAAATTTTCTAAAGAAGTTTGCGGAAAGTGTGGCAAGTGTGGAACATTGATAGTGGTGCCGCTTCGCCGATTTGCCTTCCGAACCGATCAGGATGTGATTCTTGCTTCTTTCAATGAGCGTCAAACGATGAGCAGACAGGTGCTATTCCGCCGTGTCAGCTATCGTGTGGGCGATTCTTCACGATTTGAAAACATTTTGGGTCAGATGTTGGACAGGCGACTTATCGCTCACGAGAGCACAGTAAAAGATGGTGCCAGCAGGAAACGTGTCAGCTCGCAATACGTGATCACCGAGGCAGGGATGCTACGACTGATCGGTATTGTTGAAGAGGGAGCACCGGAAGCGCGTCCTGGTAGGACATACAGGGCGCACTCCGGGCACAGACTGAAACTCAACTTGGATTTGGAACACGATCACTCCGATTAAATTCCACGCTGGGATCGAAGAAACAAAACAACTGCTGAGACTTGATATGAAGAGTGAGAATGATACCGAATTAGAGGTAACGACAGTGACCAAAAACGCCCTAAAGCGGACCGCTCG